>PVML01017717.1_pt1:0-172500 | contig 224327 bp, 176 predicted proteins | sample 1853371 | NCBI WGS metagenome assembly PVML01 (sample SAMN08533508, study PRJNA380276) | Human gut metagenome, whole genome shotgun sequencing project. | isolation source: participant 1, chromium library | host: Homo sapiens | collected 2017
CCGGCTTATAAGCCGTTGTTGATTTGTTTTATTTTGTTACCGCTGTGGGCTGTTTTTGTTGCCCTCGCTCGCGGCGACTTGATTATAATATCACCATTGGGTCAGGTTGTCAACATTATTTTTCAAGTTTTTTGTTATTTTTTTGAAAGTTTTTGCTTTTCCATCAAGAATCCCAGTGTTTATGCGGGTTTGCGTCATTTTTACTTTTTTAAAACGAATGTGTAAAGCGTATTCCCTCGCCAGACGCGTCCACTTGCGACAAACTACAGCTTCGCGCGAGTGTGCATCACCGGCACATAATTCCTTTTATGTAATAGGGAATTCTATTGGAATTTCCTATTACATAAAAAAAAACAGACAACTACCGGAAATCATCCCGGTAGTTGTCTGCCAAATCATTTTATTCTTGGTGTTTCTTCTATATATTATTGTGCATCCGCTGCATATACATTTTCATTTTCTGCTTCTTTTTCCCTGAAGATATTTCTAAACAGGAAACGTACAAATGGTCCGGCAAAAAACAGCTGCCAGCAGAATGCCATCGGGAAGTTCAATACCGTCGTTTCTAACCACACGGCAATAATCTGTGAACCGGCATTTTTAAATAACAGTGTTGCCACCAGACTCATCAGCGGACACATCCATATTACAGATACTACAGAAATTGCCAGCACCAGATGAAAAGGATTGTCCTGTCCTACACGCACAATTTGGAACGCTTTCTTTTTTGCAAGATTTCCTACAATAAAGAAATCCAATACAAATGCAGCCGGTCCCATAATAACCAGTTCATGAAAAGCTGATAAAAAGACCTCGTTGCTCATTCCACCTATATTTAATGCAATGTTATAACAGATCATGGCATATACCATGACAAACACCATTAATATAGTAAATACTACTTCCTGAAACTTTGTTTTTGGCATAAAAAAATCCTCCTTAAAATAATACGTACATCATCAGAATTTCTGTGTTGTTCGTTATCATTCTAAGGAGAATGTGTCGTTTCCAATATAACCAATTATTCTGTTGTAACGTCTGTTATCTTACAATGTCTTTTATAGATTGTCAACATTTTTATGTCAGAATCCTCGTACGGAATTTCCCGTAAGACTTTTGCCATATAAGTTATAACAGACTTCTACTGTAACCGGATATCCTGAATATATTTAGAATTCACCATAATATATCTGCCACGCGTTCCCATCGGCAGCACGGATTCAATCGGCAGATCAAAATTCTGGGTAGTCAGCATTTTCCCTTTCAGATTCATAACCGAAAAAGTAGATGCATTACTCATCAATACACTTTTTCCGTCAAACTGTATTGTATCATATTGTGTATTAAATGTTGTTTCACAAACTTCTTTTGCGGATGTATCATAAACAACCAGCTTATAAATATCCCCTGAATCAGAATTTTTTAACACAATCCCAATATAACCGTTTCCAAAAAAGACCCGCTCGATTTCACTGTCAATCCGAATCTCTTTGGTCAGCGACGGATACTCTTTAATATGATAAATGCTCAATACATCTTCACCAACCGCAACTGCTGTCGTACTGTTTAAAAATTCAACATCACCGACAATTGTACTGTCATAATGGTTAAATCCACCTACTACACGCTCCGTTTCATTTTGTCCGACTTCCGAAAAGTTGTAAAAAACGACATTGGTCTTGATGCTTTCACCGCTGACATACAGATATGAAGCAATCAGTTTTGTTGCATCTTCTGAAATACTGATATCAAGCGGATATCCATCCCCTGCAAGCGTGGTCTTAACAGTGTAAATCTTACTGCCATCCGTATTATAGAGATTGATATAATTTGCCGTGGTATCTTCTAATACTGCCGCAACAATTCCCTGCTTTGCAACTTCTATCTGGGAAATTGACAGCGATGTATCTACAGAACCCACCATCCCCTGCACGCCAAACATATAAATTGTGCTTCCATTCACATCTCCGACGGCTGCCCATTCACCACACACTTTGATGTGCGGATTCTGCATGGAAAATGTCTGGTTCCATTCCGCAATACCTTTCGCATTATAATATGCCGCACCATCATTGCTGTACCGGATATAACCATCTGCAAAAGCTTCATATTTTGCAGATTCTGTATCATCCCTGTTGACAGAATGAAGCACGGTGTACTGTGAATATGTACGTCCGTCCAGCAAAAACAATGCTGCAAGCACAAGAATAAAAACCGCTGCCGCCGTAATCAGACAGCCAACCAGTACATTTCGTCTGTGCCGCTTTATTTTTTCCTTGACATATTGTTCATCCAATGTATCTTTTTCTTCTTCCGGACTTCTAAGCCGGATTACCTTGCCAGAATCTGTCTGTTTTTTTTGTCCATTAAATCTGGACTTTCCTGATATAATATCAGCCATCCGATTATTCCTTTCTATCAAAGGCATTGCACCCTATACTGATATTTATTATACAGTATCAGACAAAATATTCAAGGAAGTTTTATCTCTTGTCCCACATATAATTGATCCGCATCTTCTAAATGATTCAGCGCAATGACCTCACTGAATTTAGAAATGCTGCCATAATATTTTTTGCAGATGCCCATGACCGTATCCCCATTCTGAACCGTATAAGTTTCATACGCAGCGCCAGCCTGTACATCCTGTGCTGCTTCTGTCTGTACCTGCGGTGCTGTATCTGTTTCCTCAGCCTGTCCATTCTGTACCTGTCCACTGCCTGCATGATTAATTTCCGGATTTGCGGCTATACTGCTCTGACCGGAAGGCTGGGTATCCGGCATGACTCCCTCTGTCTGTACCGGTGGCTGCTGCACATCCGTCTGTGCAGACTCTGCCTGCCGGGTCGGATATACATTTCCATCCAGTTTATTTACCGATACAACGCCTCCGGCTGTATCCTCCCCCTCACTGCCATTGTCATTCATGTTGGACATCTGCAATGCAATACTGCTTAATGACTGATCCAGATTTTTCATTTTTTCATAGCTGTTCATCAGGTTAATACCGATTACCAGTACCACGACCACCATAAATGAACTGATACCGTACATAAAAACGGCATTTTTCTTTTGAAGCTTCTGTTCTTCTTTTTCGTTAATAATGGCACGGATTGATTTCATCACTTTATCTTTTTCCGGCGCCTCCACAGATTTTACACCGCGTTTTTGCAGCATATACTCCTGCATTTCATAATTTCTCTCATAAAAGCACACATAGCCTTTTTGTTTTTTCAAATCTCCGTTTTCAAACAAATAAAAATTCTCATCTTTTTCTGCCTTATTAATAAGGTACATCGTTTTCATGTTTCCCGCAAAATTATCCAGATGTACACGGCGCAGATACTGCATCCGTTCTGTTGTAACATCCGGAAGCGCAGCAAACCAGCCCACAACCTGCAAATTCGGAAAATATTTCTCAACATCTGCATAAATGCCATTCCACACTTTTTCATCAAAATAGATATCCTGTCTGCCGTCTTCCCCTGAATGTCTTGCCTTAATAACCCCTTTAATAAACAGACATTTTTCTTCACCGGATTTCTGACATTCTCCGAGGAGTACCCCCGATTGTTCTTCCTGCGGTGTTCCATAAGCAATTGAACGAATATATGTAAAAGCATAATCTTCTATATAAATTTTGCGGTCTGAACTGACATCTCCAATCTGCTTAATGTTTTTTGGTCTTCTGATTGCCGTATTTTTTTCATTTTTTTCGTTTTTCTCTTTTGCTTCATCATCTCCATTACAAATTATTTCTATCATAGCGGCTCCTCCTTTTGCCATACAGTATCTATCCTGCATATTATCACTGATAAAACAAAAATCTTATCACATTTTGTCACCCGCTAAAATTTTTTCTGTTTTTCTTTTTTTCGCCGCATAAATTTTTCAAAAATTACATACATTAAAGTTATATTCTCTATGTGAAAGGACGACTTTTATGATTCATTACTTTGACGCTTCCCGCTTAACTGCTGTTGATTCGATATGTTTCCACCTGAATATACTGCTAAAAAAATATGTACTTCCCGGTCAGCCTGTCATTGTAATGTGCATTGGCAGTGACCGTTCTACCGGTGACAGTTTAGGTCCGCTTGTCGGCTATAAGTTGTCTAAATTTACGTTTGAAAATGTACATGTTTACGGCTGTCTGCAGTCACCGATTCATGCAGCTAACCTTTCTGCCGCCATTGATAAAATCCGTAGGCAACACTCGCGCCCTTTTATCATCGCCTTAGATGCATCTCTTGGCAAAAAAGAACACATCGGTTTTATCACCATCGGGACAGGTCCTTTAAAACCGGGACTTGGGGTTAAAAAAAAGCTGCCCGAAGTAGGAGATATCCATATTACCGGCATTGTAAACAATTCCGGCGCTACAGATCATGTCCTGCTTCAGACAACCCGTTTATCCATGATTATGACACTGGCAGATACGATTACTGCTGCACTGGTTCAGACATTTCTTACAAATGCTTCTCCCGATACACTGCAAGTGCCTGCGCAACCGTTGCTGCACCGCCAGATATCATAACCTGTTTTAATTCCGTCAGTTTTTCAACTGTCACATATTCTTTCCCAAGATATGCTTCATAATTCGATGAAATATAGATGCGCTGTTCCTTTATCAGATTTTCCAGCTTTAAGTTCTCGGCTGATTTTTTATCCAGCTCTGCCTTCATTGCATTAATCCGCTCATTCTCCCTGCCTTCGATTTCTGCAATGATATCCGGCTTCACCGTCATTTCAAAATCTTCCAGCGCTTTTTCCTTTTCCTGTTCAATACGCTTCATATCTTCTCGGATTTCGTTCATTTTGTCATCGAACTCATGAAGTCCATACATTTCTTCATTACTGTCCGTTTTGATATTTTTTGCAATCTTCTTCATCTTTTTGTGGTTGCTGCGTATCTGTTCTTTGAGTTTTTTTGCCATGTCAATCGTTTCCGCATGACGTACAAGCGTCTTTTCCACAATCATCTTATTGGTAAAGGACTGGATTAAAATTACTACAACATAGTACAAAATCATTCCCCACAACGGAAACTGTGGTATTACGCTTAACAAAAAAGGAACTGCCGCATATACTAATGCGATACACAACAGATAAATCAATACATCTGTCATGCGCTTTGTTCTGTAAAGTGCAATATAAATGCGGCTGTTACAAAACATCGGTATGTTTTCCTGTGCAAATGCATCTTTTACCTGATTTTTTAATGCTTCATTTTCCTTATGGATATGTGCTGTTTCCGCGGCAATGCGTTCTTTTACGCCTGCCAGCTTTGCTTTATCCCTCTTGTTTTGGACTTCCTTTAACTTTTCCCTGTCACCTGCGATTGCCTTGTCAAAGCCTGCGCAGACTGCATCCGAACTATCTTTGACTCTGCTGTCAATTTCATCCTGTACAGCCTGCTGTGCTTCTTTTGTGTTCTTTGCAATATCCCCGATGCTTTCAGCCAGTCTGCCCTGCCGCTCGATGGTTTCTTTATGCACATTTAAATCATTTATCATCTGGTCAAGAACATTTACATCACCAGCCAGTATATTCTGCTCTGCCATCATTTTCTCCATTCTTACACGTTACTTTATGGATTAAACGTCTATTACTGATGGTTCCGATAGAAATTAATCAGACATCCATCAAGAATAATCTGTCTTTCATCATCTGTAAGTTCACCAAGACGCAGTGTAAATTCTTTCATTTCTTTATTTACAACATATGCCTTTACTTCCGAAGTCTTTTCCTTTACTGCCTTTGCAATTTCAGGAATAAAGATATAATCTCCATTTGTAAACGGAAGACCGCCTTCATCAATAATAAATGGAAGCATACCCCAGTTAATCAGATTTGAACGGTATCTCTTTGTAGCGTATTCATTTGCGATATTTGCCCATCCGCCGAGAACCTTCTGACAGGATGCTGCCTGTTCTCTTGCTGAACCGTCGCCCGGTTTTACCGCAAAGATAGTGCTTCCGACACCGACATTTTCCTTACATACGTCATAAGTTTCTTTAATCTTGTGCATAATATCACGCAGCTCCGGTAAAGCTTCGCCCATGCACTGTCCGGCTTCTCTTGCTTTTTCTGCCTTCTGTACTTCCTTTGCACGGCCAACATATGCTGGGTCTTTTCTGGATAATGCAAACTCCGCAAGTCCTAACGGGTTAGAACGGAACGAAGAAGTTTCTCCGGAAGGAATCAGTTCATCTGTTGTTGTAACAGGGTCGTGAATTTCTGAAACCACTTTAATAATCAGATTTTCAGGTAATGCAACCATTTCCGGCCAGTCTTTGATGTTTGGTCCAAACTGGATTTCCTGATCCGGATCTGCAACACCCTTGCTGTCAAATACGCGGTTTGCATAAATTGTCTTATCAAAATGATAGGTCGGACCTGTAAATTCCACATCACAATCCGTTGCTGCTGTAAGATACCCCTTATTGGCTGCTGTTGCCGCAATAGAACGTGCATCCATTAATGCAACGGAAGCAATCTGTCCCTTCTGCAGCTTAGAACCTTCTCTGTTCGGGAAGTTTCTTGTAGAGTGTCTGATTGAGAATGCGTTATTTGCCGGTGTATCACCTGCGCCGAAGCACGGTCCGCAGAATGCTGTCTTTACGATTGCACCTGTTGCCATTAAGTCCGCAAGTCTTCCGTTCCGTGCAAGTTCCATATAAATCGGTGTACTTGCCGGATATACACTTAATGTAAATTCATCTGCACCGATAGAACGTCCTCTTAAAATATCTGCTGCCGCACAGATGTTTTCAAAACCACCGCCTGCACAGCCCGCGATAATACCCTGATCCACATACAGCTTACCGTCATGAATCTTGTCTGTCAGCTTAAAGTCTACCTGTCCGTCTAAGCTGACAAGAGCCTTCTTTTCACAGTCGTGGAGGATATCTTCAAGATTTGCATTGAGCTCATCAATTGTATACGTATTGCTTGGATGGAACGGCATTGCAATCATCGGCTTAATCTTGCTTAAATCAACCTTTACTACACCATCATAGTACGCAACACTGCCCGGATTGAGTTCCTTATAGCTTTCGCTTCTTCCGTGAATATCATAAAATTCCTGAATCTTTTCATCTGTTCTCCAGATAGAAGAAAGACATGTTGTTTCAGTTGTCATAACATCAATACCGATTCTGAAATCTGCGCTTAAATTAGAAACACCCGGTCCTACAAATTCCATAACCTTATTCTTTACATAGCCGTTTCCGAATACCGCACCGATAATTGCAAGCGCAACGTCCTGAGGTCCTACACCCTTTGCCGGTTCTCCTGTCAGGTAGATTGCCACAACACCCGGCATATTAATATCATAAGTCTTATTCAGCAGCTGCTTAACAAGTTCCGGACCGCCTTCACCCATTGCCATAGTACCTAATGCACCATAACGGGTATGACTGTCAGAGCCTAAAATCATCTTACCGCCTTCTGCCAGCATTTCTCTTGCAAACTGGTGGATAACTGCCTGATGAGGTGGTACATAAATTCCGCCGTACTTCTTTGCACAGGTCAGACCAAACATATGGTCATCTTCATTAATTGTTCCACCAACGGCACAAAGACTGTTATGACAGTTGGTTAAAACATAAGGAATCGGGAACTTTTCCAATCCTGATGCTCTTGCTGTCTGTATAATACCGACAAATGTAATATCATGGGATGTCATTTTATCGAACTTAATCTTTAACTTGTCCATGCTGCCGGAAGTATTATGTGCATTTAAAATACCATAGGCAATTGTATTCTTTGCTGCTTCTTCCTTAGAAGGTGCTGCGTTTCCCAGCTTTGCTGAGAGTTCTGCTGCTGCATTGCTGCCATCTTCAATGATTTCTGTACCATTTAAAAGATAAGCGCCGCCTTTGCTTAATTCAATCATTCTCTACCTCTTTCCTGTCAATTGACAACTTCATATCTATTATTTTACTATCAAAATCTTTTTTGTGCAAGACCTTACAGACCTGCTGCAATTTTTTCCTTTAATTCGTTGATTTCATCAGCGTCTGCTTTGCCCGGAGTCCAGCCAATGTTTACGGTATCGCCCTTGTATCTTGGAATAATGTGCATATGGAAATGAAATACTGTCTGTCCTGCAATTTCACCATTATTCTGTACAATATTTAAACCTTCACAGCCCAGTGTTTCTTTCATTGCCTTTGCGACTTTTACCGCTACCTGAAATACATGTGCTGCTGTTGCATCGTCCATTGAGTAAATGTCATCAAAATGATTCTTCGGCAGAATCAGTACATGACCTTTTGATGCTGGATTCAAATCAAAAATCACTTTTACTACATCATCTTCATATAATGCATTGGTTGGAATATCCCCATTGCTTAACTTACAAAATATGCAATCGTCTTTTTTCATCGTCCCTGCCTCCATAAAATTTGTAACTTTTTGTCGAAATCCTTTTGTTTACAGGATTCTTCGACAAGTATATACTTTACTATGATAACGTAAACCAGTATTTATCGCAATGTATTTTTACACCAAACACCGATAAACCTGAAATTATTTCCCAAAAGCACCTGCAAAACAAGGAGAAAAGTAATAATATGAACAAAGAAGATTCTTTTTACATGGACACATTAGAAAAAACACAGCCTGAAACCTTTGATTTTATCAATCATCTCTCAGAACAGTGCCACAGTGAACTTTCCTTTGCTTCTCACGAAATCAATAACCAGCTCTCGTTTATCAGGAGTTCCTATCAGCTGATTTCCAAAAAGCACCCGGAAACCAAAGACTTTCCGTTCTGGGCAGAACTGGGCGATGCTGTAAACCACATCATTTCTTATATGGAACGCACCGGTCTGTACCGTTATAGTTTTAAATATGTTCCTGCAAAATTAAATCTTACGGAATTTCTTTATTCACTACCTGATGTCTTTGATGAACAATTCCCAAACCGCGCAAATGCCTTTCAGTTTGATACGGATACACGCAATATCTTTATCTGTGCCGATTCCAAACGACTGTTGTCCGCATTTTTGGAACTGCTTTCCAATGCCGCCGAAGCAGACAATTCCTGCGGCAGTATACAGATTCATTCCCATGTCAATGCCTGTGGTCATACGGTGACAGTATCTGTCACCGGAAAGGGCAGTCTTTCTGAAATTAATCCAAGTGAAATGCAGACCAATCCGCTGATTGATGCTGATGCACCGCTGACCGCACAGCTTAGCACTCCATTTTTCAGCACAAAAGAAAATCACGCCGGTCTTGGTCTGTCCATTGTAGCCCAGGTCTGCCACACACATCACGCAGGATTTGAACTTTACAGCCGGAACGGCTTTACAACTGCCGGCATCACTTTTCCGATTCTTGCAATGGATGATATGCGTAATACCATTTAAACACAAGTTTGGGTCTAGGCGGTAAAAGTAAATAATTCATCTAACATACGAAGTGTTTTTAAATTACCTCTTGCTGTCATCTCACCTGTCATAAAGGCTTTGTGGAATGAACTTCTTCCGTCAATCAATTTATCAAAAGTATCTTTATCCATTCTGCAGATTACATCTGCTGCCGGATTTTCACCAAATGATACATTGACCCGTCCGCCTGACGCATCAATCAGAATATTCTTGTTCTTATCTGTAATTGTCAGCATATACGAACTGTTAACACGGCACTGCGGATTAACATGCTGCATAAAAGAATCAATATAATAATGATCCCCGCCGTTTTTCTCATCGGTCAGCAGTTCTTTGTATATGCTTGCAAGTGATTCAATATCTTTTTTCTGTGTCTGTACAAATTCATCATCTGATGCATACTTTGACAGCTGTTCACTTTCCTGTGGTGTAAAATTAATCGTATCTTTAATAACATTATTTTTAATTGCCTGGCTGCTTGTCGGCAGTCCTTTTCTTTTCTGTGAAACTGTTCTGTAGATTGTTTCCGCATAATTTTCGATAATCCCCACATAATCTGAATTAAATTCAAATTCCGTCGTATCATCTACATAGGCATTCAGCGCCGGTGCTACCCGTCCGCCGATAATTTCCCACGAATTTGCAAGAGCAAGCGAAACCTCACGTTCGCCATATGTCTTTGCCATAACAACCGGGAACATGTAGACCTTTCCAATCTGGTCCTTATCCCCATACAGCCAGCAGGAATCCAGAAAACTCTGCATATATCCGCCCATTCCAAGCCATTCAACTGTTGTTGCCAGTACGACTGCATCTGCTTCCGTGACTGTCTGTGACAATGTCGTAATTGTATTTTTCATCTCGTAGAGATTGTATCTTGTAACATTTACATTGAGTTCTTCTAATACTTCCTGGATTTTACCCATTACAAAAATTGTAGGGTCATCTACCATACCCCTGCCGCCATAATAAATATTAACTTTCATCAAATTCTCCATTCCTGAGCGAACCTGTCACAATGCATCCATGAAAAAACTCCGCCCGTTTTTCATCTGCCATCAGGGCTATCTGCTTTCGCCCAAAAACAATATAGCCAACATCAAGTTACTGCTTTTAAATGCAGCACAACTATGGAGAATATAGCATAAATACTAGCTTTTTTCAACCTTGTACAGGAGGTTTGCAAAACCTACCATATCTCCGTCAGATAAAAGCTGCCGTTCCTTTGGCAAAAGCCGTCTGCCGTTTAAAAATGTGCCGTTTGTAGAGTTCATATCTTCCAGATAGAAAGCACCGTCTTCTCTGTAAATACACGCATGAAGCCTGCTTATTAATTCACTGTGAATCACTATACTGCAATATGCCGCCATATTTCCGATTGCACACGGAAATGTATCCGGCAAAAGGCGTTCTTCATAATAGCTTTCCAGTTCCTGTCCGTTTTGAAGCACCAGTGTAAGATTCAGATCTTTCTTTTTCTGCAGATAATCGGAAAGCAGTATCGTATTGCTTCCCGCTGCTTCTTTTGGAGGTTCATACGGTTTCTGCCCTTTTTCATTATTTTTCGGCTCTTCTTCCTCCTCAGGAACAAATGAATATTTCTTTTCCTGTGTAAGCTGCGTAAGTTCTCCCATTTCTTTTAATTTTTTTCTTTTTTTCTGCAGGAAAACACCTCCCGCACAACCTGCCAGAATTAAAAAGACACAAAAATATACGCTCATATCAATAACTGCCATTTCCGGAAACAACAGCACTGCTGCCGCATAAACCGTCAGTACTGCACAGATACCTATACCCACTTCTATTCCCCATATCTTGTGAACCGGCTGCTTTTCTTCTTCTGTCACTACACGCTCCGGTGCAACCTCTTCAATTACTACCGGTTCATCCTGCTGTATATGCGGAAATTCAATTGTCTTTTCTTTTTCCGGTAAATGACTGCTTTCTTTTGTAAGCTGCTCCAGACAGTGTATTTTATAATTACCGTCTATAATTTTCTGATAGATTTCATAAACTCTCATCTGATTCTTACAATCTGTTCCATGCTGATAATGCTCCAGGATAAATTCAAACAATCCTTTTAACATCGTCTGGAATTCCCTGTTGGCATCCGGGCAGTATACATACCGTATCTCTTTATCCGATACATTCAGATACATATACTCCGGCAGAATCAAAACACAGCTGATATCCAAAAGATACATATCCACCGCTTTTGTAAGCGTATCAATACTTTTACAAATACACACAATATCTTCCCATGTCATCTTTCCAAACTCATATAGCTTTGAAAGCGGCTTTTTGAACGTGACATCATAATAATAATAAGTCTGGTTATTTATACTTCTCATACTGATATCTAACAGCCCCGGAATATCGTTATTCAACAGCATTTTAATCTGATACCCCGTTTTTTGATTTTCCATCGCCTGTATTGTAAGATAACTTGTATTATTTTCATATTCATATCCGATTTTATCCATATTCATTTCCCCGCCTATGAATCCCCCAGCATCTTTTTTACTGCCCGCAGTCTGCGGATATCATCCGGTGGATAACTTCTTTTCAGCTTTTCCTTTCTACAAATATTTTTTCCCAGTCCCGGCACAAATGTCAGCTGAAACCGCGCACCGCACTCCGCCTCAATTTCTTCTCCCGTTACATGAAAGGATATATTGACATTTTCAAGCATGACTGCTTTTTCTAAAATATAGGACTGCATCTGTCCGCAAAGCTGCTGCTTTCCCGTCTGTTCTTCCCCTGCTTCTTTTAAAATATTTTTCTCTAAAATAACCGTTCCCTGAATGAGTGCATTTTTTATGATTATATTGTCATGCAGATACAGCCCTGCTCCCATTAGAAAGACAATTATCATTGTAAATAGCGGAATTAAAAATACATTTTCAAGTGTAAAAGATGCCCGCACCCTTGCCCCCGGCCTTTTAAACTGCTTCTTTAGCTCTACGCTGCTTTGCATTACAATCCCCTCCAGACTACTGCCAGAAAGACAAACGGAATGACCGGCATTGACGTCTTTTTGTCCACTCTTCCAGTCATCATCAGAATCAGCCCGCAAAGCCCCATCAGCAGTAAAGCCGCAAGAAATATGCCCAGTATACGGACAATTCCGCCCACAAGCCCCAAAAACAATATAATAATACCGTCCGCTGCTCCCAGCTGTTTTGTCCATACACAAATAAGCAGTACCATAATACCAAACAACACACCCAGAAATGTATCTGCTTCTATCGACTGTCTTAAAATGCCGGTCCGGACTGCCTGTATGGTACACACCAGTCCAAACAGCACCAGCTTCCACACCGTTACTGCCTTATATTTTAAATCCTCTGCTGCCAGCAGTCCGAGCACTACCATAATTACACCTGCCATTTACCACTTCTCCCTCCTTCATCCTGTATTTCTTTCCGATTTTCCCTTTATCCGGAATTATATCCCGCACACTTTGAGCAGGCGCTTTTATCCTGCACTTCTGACAGTGGTACGGAAAAAATGCTTCTTTTTAAGCCACTGCAGTTTTTATCATAATGGTACTTTTCTCCATAATCTGTAATATAAATACCGCTGCCGCTTCTTTTTCCACACCGTTCACACAGATAATACTTTGCTCCGGAACTGTTACGCGCTGTATCCAGCTGTTCCTGTGTAATCTGCCGTATGGACGGATTCAGGTATGTACACTGACGGCTCTTGTGATAAACAGTTCCCTGCGCCGTAATATACACCCGCTCTTTACTGCTGTCTGTATCCGCAAAATCTTCTCCTGATGTCTGCCCCAGCCACGCTGCACTTGAACACTGCTGGGTAATATCTACCGTTCCAATGCCAAACACATCAAACGGATTATTTAACTGATATGACACTTTTATGCTGATTTCATTATTCAATTCTTCCGAGAACCCTGCATAAACCCGTATGCCGGACTGTCCCCGGCTGATTCTGTTCTGACTTATATACTCTCCGGGCAGACTGCTTAATAAATACTGCTTTGCAAGCGCCGAAGTCACTGCTTTTTTAGCTGTTGCACCGGAAAAACGCTCTGTCCTTTCTACTGCATAAGCGTATGCTGCAAGCTGTCTTGTACTGTTATACATTGCCTTATACATTGTGCTTTTAATTCCTATAATCTGAATAACATAAGCAACTGCCAGCACCGCATAGATATAGAGTGGAATAACAAGTGACGCTTCCACTGTTGCAGAAGCCGGTAAAAACACCCTTTTACTCCGTTTTGGCGCAAATACAGTCAGGACTATCCGTTTATCCTTTTCTTTTTTATTTTTCTTAAATTGATGTACGGTAATAAAAGGGCATGTCTACCACCTCCTGCCTGTGTGTTTTATCCGGATTTTAAATTCCCATATTTTAACCGTAATGATAACTGCACGTTTTTTCATAGCTGTGCGGTATTGTTCCGATTTTAAAAGCCGCCCTGCTTTGTGCACCGTAAATATAGTTTTTCAGGCGAAAGTCCGTATTTCCCAGTTCTATCATTCTGATTTCCATGGCTGACATTGTCCGGTAATATTTTTTTTGTTCATTTTGCAGTAAAAACAGCATTTTTAAATATTCTTCATATGACAACCCTTTCTCATCACTGTATTCCTGGTTCAAATCCACAGACAGCAGTTCCTGTAAGGACAGCTTCCAGTTTTGTCTTGTCTTCACCGGTTCAATGTTGCCGCCCCGGTACAGCTGTTTTAATTCCACAATACTCTCCCCATATGCCCATACACCTAAAATGACATACTGCGCCGCTTTTACTGCCGCCATATTTCCTGTAAATCCGACCAGCGACGTAGCAACTGCATAAGCTTCTGCCTTTTTTTCTGAATCGGTAAGCAGATATGCCATATTCACGCCTTCACGCATCAGGGACAGTTCTGTCATTCCCTGCTGTAAGTTTTCCTTATCAGAGGTTTTTCCGTATAAAATATACTCAAGCATATAATCAAGCTGCTTCTGCGTTTGTGTTTCAAGTGTTTTATCTTCTTTGAGATAGTCTGTATACGATGCAAATTCCATAAACAGATATTCGTTGTATAAAACCTTATTGGAGATACTTTCTGATTTTTTCTGCGCCCCGCGCTGATATAATGTATCTGCAAGATTTTCATAAGTGATTTCTTTATCCGAAACCTGCTGACCCGTTATCCGTTCCACCATTGTGCTCTTTAACTGCTTGAATACATTCCGCACACTTTTTAATCCTTCTGCATTCTGCGGCACATTGATTGCTGAATACTGTGAAACCAGTTCTTCTCCATTCAAATCCGGCAGACATTCTTCCAGATTGTAAAGCACCTCCTCTACCTGCATACTGTTTTCCTGTGTAAGTTCTTTTGGCAGGCCATGCATCTGCTCTCTGACTGTCTCTATCCCCTCTTTGTCTGCATAGAGTGCATTTTTAACTGCTTCTATATCACACTGCCCGTTCCTGTCATCATTCCTGATAAAAGAATCTATGTCCTGCATCAGCCCATTATATAAATCATCACTGAACTGTTCTTTTTTTTGCTCTGCCTTACTTTTACAAAATTCTGCCTGCTTTTGTACCTTTTCCCGCTGGTTTTCATACACTTCTGTCTGTTCCAGTGCCGCCTGTATTTTTTCCTGTATTTCTTCCAGTTCGTTATTTAATGCGGTCCGGTTTCTTTTATAAAAATCCTGTACATCCTGTGGTTCTTCCTCGTCTGATACTTCCTCATATAGATCGATATCCTCTTTTACATCCGACACATACTGCAGTGCGTTATCCACAGAAATTTGTCCGGTCCGTTCTATTATCCCCAGCACCGCTTCCTCTTGTTCACAAAATACTTCCTCACATTTTCCGATTTCCTGTGTTATTTCATTAAGGGCTTCCGACTGCTTCTTCTGCTTTTCCAGCTCCTGCTGCTGTAAAATCTTTTCCTGCGGTATATTGTAAACACCATACTTCATGTAAGACAGAATTTCCTGATTGATACATTCCCCGGCGTCATCTGTCATATAAGTAAATGAATCCAGACTGCCCGCAGTCACACGCGTCCGGCTGCCCGGCTGTACATTTTTTTGTCCCTCTGCGGTCTGTGTATTTTTCTTTAAATACTGTAAAAATACACTTTGTAACTGTTCACTTTCCTGCAGAGCAAAGATGTCAAATTCTTCCAGTAATTCACTTGAATACCCTGCAAATACAGCTTCCATGGAAAGCACTGATGCCATTTCCACTCTTACCCGGCCGGCAGACACTGCCGCCGACCGGATACAGGTGCAAATAAGTGTTATGACAAGAAAAACTGAAAGTGCCGCATATACTGTAATCTGTGCTTTTACTTTTTTGTTCATCCGGTCTGCACTCCTATTTAAATTACCTTTGCCTGCGATGATATCTTTTTTAAGATTGTGTTTACAACGCTTGTAATCTCTTTCTTAAAAATCGCCACAAGGCTCACCAGTACTACGATAATAAGTATGATTTCTACTACTCCCATACCATCTTCCTCTTTTAAAAATGTTTTAAATCCCCGTTTCATAACTGCTCCTTTCCGCCGTTTGGCCTATGTTTATTTTAAAATGTCTGAAAAGACACTATTGCCGGAAACATCAGCATCGCCATTACTGTCATCAGCATAAGAATCATTGGAAACAGGAGTTTTGTCCCTGCTTCTTCACCTTTTTTCTTTGCCAGATTTTTGTGCTGCTCAAATGCCGACTGCGACTCCTGCTCTAAAAGCTTTAAAATATCTGTCGTTCCTTTTTTTACATTCTGGGACAAAAGCGATGCCAGTTTTAAGTATTCTTTTGTATCACACCTCCTTGCAAACCGCTCATATGCGCTTCGTTCCGGGACTCCCGTATTCATCTCTGCACAGGTTCTTACCATTTCTTCATAAACATACCTTTTTCCGCCGCATGGTTTTTTCTGATAATCACCGGCAATTTTTTCCCATGCCCTGCGAATCGTCATTCCCGCTCCTGCAAGCAGTACCAGCTTTGAAATCACTTCGGCATAGTCATACGTAAGCTGCTCCTTTCTTCTCTTTTCAGCCTGCATCTTCTGTTCTTTTTTACGAAAGCTTAATAACAGCGGTACAAGCAGCAGTCCGCATAATCCTAAAATGCCGGATTTCTGTACCGGACTGCTCTGATAAGTTACCTTCATGCCATGTATGGTATCCGGCAGTGTAAGCACCTCCTCTTGTGAGTTCTTTTCAAGCTGTGTCAGTACATTTACAATTCCTGTCTGCTTTTGTTCTGCCGTATCATACTGTGCTTCCCATACAACTGCCTCTATCGGATATTCACACCGGTACTCTCCGTATTTTAATATCAGAACTAACCGGACTGTTTCTTTTTGTCCCGGCTCAAATTCTGTATTGTACACGGTTCCATCTGTATCAATAACCGCAGTATCCTCTGAATACCACTCTGCCGTTACCGGATAGTCCTGTGATTCTGTCACAAGTTTTAAATTCTGCCGCACACAGGAAAGACTTTCATTGCCGGAAACCATTTCCTGTAAAATCTGTTCATACACAGTATCAAAAATACCTTCTATCTGCTGTGCATCATACTGTCTGGGTGATACCTCCAGTTCCACCAAAAAAGGCTTTTCCTCTCCTTCTGCAAGCACCTCCAGTTCGATATTGTCTGCACTGTCTGTATAATCCGGCCGTACAATTGTCTGTGTCTGCGACTGCTCTTTTCCGCCTGTCTTTAAAACCGCAATACAGAGTATCCCCGCCAGCACTGCCGCATACAGCATATAACCTGACTTTCCGGATTTTACTTCTGTCTTAAACTTATACTTCAATTTCGACAATTTTTCCTGCAATATAATCCGCTCCTATATATACCATAAGAGAAATACTCATCATCAGCACACCTGCCGGATTTCCGTATAGTGGGCAGATAAAATCCCACGCTGTCAGTTTCATATACCCCAGCAGAAAAAACGGAACGGCACTCATGACCTTCTGTTCCATCTTCTTTCCGCTGATGATGGTCTGTATTTCATTATAGGTTTCATTTTTTTCACGAATGGTTTCTGCCGTATGACGGATAATTGCAATTAAATCACCGCCATACCGTTTGGCATACCGGAATACTGCCACAAAATACTCAATGTCTGCGACTCCGCTTTTTTTAGCGAATTCCTCTAAAACATCTTCGATATTTTCATTTCTCTCCAGACGATTGATAATTCTTTGGAATTCCGTAACGATTTCACTGTTTTCCCCATATAAAAGACGCATTTCCACAATTGCTTCTTTCCACGCATTTTCTATGGAGTACCCTGAATTTAAAGAAAAAGCCACTGACTGCATTCCGTCCTTAAACTGCATTTTCAGCCGCTCCCTGCGCTGTTTATGCAGTTCTTCCGATTTGATTTTTAAACGGAAATGCAAATACGGACACAGCACTGCTGCTGCCAGTAAATTGTGATAAAAGATATCGGCTGTTATCAATAACAAACCAATGCCAGACAGGGTAATCTTTAAAAAATCCCTTAAAGAAATGTCATAACGTCTGTAAATCCATGCGGCTGTGGTACTTTTCTTAATATCCGGTAATTCCTGCCGCAGCCATTTTGGCATTGTTTTCCAGCGTTTCCGCCCTTCGTACCAATTTTCCTTCCACTTTTCCATCTTCTCCTTTCCCCTGCTCCTCAAATTCATAAATTGTCCGGAGCGGAATCTCTCCATTCTGTAAATTTAAAACTTCTGCAATCTGCAATACTTTTCTTGATTTATCGCGCATTCTTCCCAGATGTACAATCAAATCAATTGCTGATGCAATCTGCTGTTTAACGGCTGCCGACGGCATATCCATTCCCATAAGCACCATTGTTTCCAGTCTGGAAATCATATCTTTTGCACTGTTGCTGTGTCCCGTGGAAAGACTTCCGTCATGACCCGTATTCATTGCCTGAAGCATATCAATTGCCTCTGCCCCGCGGATTTCACCAACAATAATCCTGTCCGGACGCATACGCAGGCTTGCCTTTAACAAATCCCGGATAGTCACTTCGTTTTTCCCCTCTACATTGGCATTTCTTGCTTCCAGCCGCACAAGATTTGCTGCATTTTTAATCTGTAATTCTGCTGAATCTTCTATGGTAATAATGCGTTCATCTTTGGGAATAAAATTAGACAGTGCGTTTAAAAAGGTTGTTTTTCCACACCCTGTACCTCCGCTGATAAAGATATTGTAACCTGCACGCACCGCTTTTTCCAAAAACTGTGCCGCCTCTTTGGTTATTGCTCCCATACCGGTCAGGCGTTCTATGGTCAGCGGTGTGTCGTAAAATTTACGAATTGTAATGACCGGCCCGTTTAGCGCAACCGGTGGCAGTACAATACTCACTCTTGAACCGTCCTCCAGATGGGTGTCCAGTATCGGAACAGATTCGTTTACCAGTCTGTTTGACACTGCCGCAATCCGCTGTGCCACATCACTTAACCGCGCCTTATTTTCAAAATGCTTACTGCACCGTTCCAGTCTGCCGCACCTTTCCAGAAAAATATCCTGCGTTCCGTTGACCATAATCTCTGTAATGGAATCGTCTTCCAAAAGTTCCTGTAATACATCCAGTCCACGGATTGCGGCAAATATTTCTCGGTGGATACTTTCCCGCTCCTCAAGCGCAAGCTGTATATCCTGTTTCTGCCTGATCTTCTCATCAATTATCTGTTCGAGCCGTTCATCGGAAATTTCTTCTCCGCAGTCTAACTGTTCATAAATTTCACTTCTGATTCCATCTGTTGTTTTACGGATTTTTTGCTGCCTGTCCTGTAAATAATGTCCTAACAAATCCATTCATTTCTTCTCCCTCCCTGCTTCCAATGTACGCCGCATTAAATTGCAGATTATTCTGCGGCAGTTCCACTTTTTCAATCCGGTTCCACAAATGCTCCATTCCTGCCATCAGCAGATACTTTTCAAATGCCTGCACCTTTCTGACCGAAATATAATCCTGCCGGACCGGCATATAGACCCTGCTGCACGCAAAAATCATTTTCCACTGTGATGCGACCGCAGACGAAATTTCCAGAACAACTTTCTGATAGCCGCACTCCTTTGCAATTTTCAAGAAAAATTCCGTCAGTTCCTGTGTCTGCATACTGCTGATATCCTGCGCAAATTCCACCGGCGCAATATAATCAAACCCCGGCAGACTCACAATCATCTGTTTCATCTGTTCTGTCACTTTTGCACCCGCGTTTCTGTAGTAATATATCATATCTGATAAGTTTTCCCTGTCCTGTGCGGCAAGCACTTCTTCAAGCCCTGAAAATGCTTCCAGATTACAATACAGTGTTCTGCCGCTTTCTGCCATTACCTGTGTCAGACTCAGTGCAAATGCACTCCGCAAAGGTTCATAGACCGGAGAATATACGCCTATCAGTTCAACATCTTCCTGCTTTTGTTCTTTTCCGCCCAAAAACTGGATAATTTCCCTTAAAATTGAATCTGCTGGCTGGTATTTGTATATTTCCCGCACTTCTGTGGTATTTCCGGATTTATTTTCCCCTGCTGTCTTTTGTTCTTCTGTCAGCACCAGCATTTTTTTTGCTTGTTTTTCACACGGCTTTTCTGCGCCGTATTCACAGCACGTTTCACTGACAACCATCATATCTGCCGTATGATGCTCCAGATAAATCTCCATTTCATCTGCACGGGTAAATAACTGAACGCCAAACGGCAGATTTTTGTGTCTGCTGATGGCACACATCAACCGCTTTCCATACTGCTCATCCGTATCAAAAATAATACAATTTTCCTGCACACCTACCTTCTCCTTTCCGCTATTTCTCTGCTTCCTTGTCTTTTTACTCTGGGGTCTTTTCTCACCCCGCCTTTCACTCCTCTGTTTTTCCCTGCTGTCTTGTGCCCCTCTTACTTTTTGTGACTGTGTTATTAAAACATAAGCCACCCCGTTACCAGCTCCGCCGCAAAAACTGCTGCTCCAAAATGCATAACATGCAGACGGACTGATGTACAATTCATCACATTCATTTCACGTTTTTTAAGCTTTCCACTTAAAATCCCTGCAAGCCCCATGCCGGATGCGATTAAAAATGCAAGCACCGTAATCTTCCAGACCGGTCTGCCCCATATAAATCCTGTCACGGCAAGGAGTTTTACATCCCCTGCTCCGATACCTCCAATCAGATAAACCATATACAATACACCCAATACACTAAATCCCGCTGTCAGTTGTTCTGCACACACACCTCCCATCATCCACTCATACGCCATACATCCTGCTGCCCCGAGTAACCCCACTAAAATCTGCCGGTTGCCGATTTTAAAATTCCGCAGATCCTGAACCATGGCGCAAAACGCCAGTAACAATGCCATACCTGCACGGATTTCCGGTAAATACGAAACCATCCAGTTCCTCCTTAAAAATTTTTCCTTTTTTTGTATATTCAGACGGCTGTCTGTCTATACTGAAAATATAATATAGTCGTCGATTATATTTGCAAATCATTCTATTAACGAACTATAAAGTGAGGGATTCTTAGTGAAATTATTAAAAAAGAATAATAAGCCTGTCACGCAGGAAAACCAGTACCTCTTGCAGGAAATCGCCCTGACAAAGAGAGCTTTAAGCGCCGCTTATTCAAACTTTGACAACGCTACCGACCCGGATCTGATTGACTGCTATATCTATCAGGTCAACTCCGAACAGAAGCGTTATAAATATCTTCTGCAAAAAGCAAAAGAATATGAAAAATCATCTGCAAAGGCTGTTCATATCGCAGATGTATGATGTATTGTATGCGTATAATACACCTTTTAAATCTATTTGTCAATACTTATTCTTATATTTTCAGAGTATATTATAATAAAAGCAAAAAAACGGATAAAATGAATGGTTTTCGTGATACGCTCACAAAAAACACTGCATTTTATCCGTCTGTGTTATTCTGTCGTTTCTTCTTTTTCCAAAAGCTCCAGCGCTTCTTTTTCATCGGTTTCCTTCCGGGAAATCTTTTTTCTTGGCTTTCCGTAAAAATAAAGGCTGCAAAGTCCCGCAAGCAGGCCGCCCGCAAGCGGTGCCACAAGAAATACCCAGACCTGTGAAAGAGCCTTTACATCACCAAAAACTGCCTTTACAAAGGCTGTACCAAAGCTTTTTGCCGGATTGATTCCTGCGCCTGTAAGTACCAGTCCAAACAGTTCTGCCATGCAAAATGCCATACCGGCTACCAGCCCTGCCACATTTTTGTACGCTGTTTTCGCCGTCACACAGAGAAATGCCAGCACAAAGACAAATGTCAAGAGCAGCTCCGTAACAAATGCACCCCAGACATTAATTTTTAAGAAAGCTGATGTATCTGCATAACCATTTGTGCCAAGTCCGACCAAATCATATCCATAGGACTGATACTGGGATATTACCTGTGCGTCAAATGACTTTGACAATCCATACAGGGCAAATGCCGCTGCAAGTGCGCCAAACACCTGTGATACCACATAACCCATAAAATCCACGACACTGAGCCTTCCGGCAATCAGCATGCCCGCCGACACTGCCGGATTACAATGTGCTCCCGATACCGTGCCAAAAACGTATAACAGCACCGCCACCGTAAAACCGGCTGTCAGCGCAATGCCGACAACACCGAGATACCCCGCATATCCACCCGTGAATGAGACTGCCCCGCATACCATAAATGTCAGGATAAATGTGCCGAGAAATTCTGCCAGATATTTTTTCATTTTCCTGTAATCCTCCATTTTTTATTTTTAACTCATCAGGCGTGCCAGAAAAACACTTGCTGCAATTCCCGCTGCTGTAGATACAAGTGCTCCCGCAAGCGTCCACCGCGTCTTTCGCACCTTTGCCGCCAGAAAATAGACCGACATTGTATAAAATATCGTTTCTGTACAGCTCATCATAATGGATGTAATCAGTCCTATGTAAGAATCCGTTCCATATTCCCGGAACAAATCCAGTGATAACCCCGTTGCCGCCGAAGAACTGAACATTCTGACGATAATCAGAGGAATCATCTGTGATGGAATCCCAAACGGGTCTGTCAGTATTCCGATCTTTGCGGAAATCCACGCAAGGAAACCGGATGCCCGCAAAATTCCAACTGCCATCATCAGTCCAATCAGTGTCGGAAGAATGGACACCACCGTTTTCATGCCGTCTTTTGCACCTTCAACAAATACATCATAGACATCCGTCTGATGTATGATTCCGTCCACAACCACATAAAAAATAATGAGTGGAATAATAAATGCGGATACTGCAACGATAAATCCCATGAAACCACCGTCATTTTGTACATTATTATAAATATATGACGTCAGTACAAATGTTATGCCGATTTTCCTGCCATTATCTTACAAAATACAATCGCAGCCAGTGTACTGACTGTGGTCGCAAGAATTGCCGGTGCTACAATTGCCGTCGGATTCACACTGCCGTACTGGCTGCGGTATGCAATAATATTGACCGGAATCAGCTGAATCGAAGAAATATTAATTACAAGAAAGGTACACATATCTGTGCTGGCGCGGCTGTTTTCCACGTTTAACTCTGAAAGCGCTTTCATTGCACGCAGTCCCGCCGGTGTCGCCGCCCAGCCAAGCCCTAAAAAATTGGCGATGACATTGGTGGTAATATGCTGCATCGCATCGTGGTCTTTTGGTACACCCGGAAACAGCCACTGCATCAATGGCAGAATCGCTTTGGTACATTTATCAATCAGTCCTGAGCGATTGGCAATTTCCATAAGCCCCGTCCAAAGAGACATCACACCAAGCATGGTAATGCACAACGTAACCGCTTCTTTTGCCGAATCGAGCGCTCCGTCCGATACAGCTGTCATATTGCCGGTAAAAGCGCCGTATACAATTCCGATTACAATCATTGCCGCCCACAAATAATTTAACATGCTGCTCCATTTCCACATGAAATCATGAAATATACTAAATTCATCTTCAATATATGCGTAAATTTTCTGCCGCATGTCTGTTATCCGTTTATCTTTTGGCGTGTTCTTCTTTAAATTTTAAAATCATTTCTCTTGTCAGGCTGATGCCGTCATCTTCGAGTTCAAGGTCATCTGCATGGGCCCATTTCCCGACAGACAGCTCATCTTCCTGCAAGCTGATTGTATCGTCACCGTCCAGTTCGCAAAAAAATCCCGCAAGCAGCGAACCGCTTAACGCCCACGGCTGGCTCTTGTAATACCGGATATTTTTTACGTGAAGCCCTACTTCTTCCATGACTTCCCGCTCTACGGTCTGTTCCAGCGTTTCTCCGATTTCCGTAAATCCGGCAACCAGTGCATAATTTTTATATGTTCTTCCCGCATATTTGGTGAGCAATATTCTGTCCCCGTCTGTCACGCCGATAATCACCGCCGGACAAATTTTCGGGAACACCATATTGTTGCAGCACATGCATCGCACCATGCGTTCCTTTTTATCGTGTACCATCGGTTTTCCGCATCTGCCGCAGAAACGGTTGTCACGGTACCAGCCATATAAATGATATGCCGTAATCGCTGCAAATGCCCTGTATTTCGGTACGGCACTGCGGAAGATATTGACACCTAAAAAATCATAGCCGTCTAATTCGCTTTGATATTCCTCATGCACTTTCGCATCGGAAAGCTCTCCCTGAAAGCTGCCCTCCAGCACTTCTCCTTTGCGCATTGCCAGAAAATACTGGATTTCATCGACAGACAATACATAAATAAACGTGTATTTTGCCGCATCTGTCTGTGTGCAGAATTCTTCGTAATCAGGATAATAAATTTTTTCATCCTGCCATTTTGCAAGCACACTGGAACCCTCAAATAAAAGAATAATATCGCTTTTCTGCGGTGTCATCCACCTGAACTGATTGTCCAGATGGCGTGGTAAAATATCCTGAATCATCGGTATTGTCCTCTCTTTATTTAGAAGTAAACCAGTTCGTCTTCCGGTGCTTCTGCCGGCTCTACCTTCTGCACATAAAGAACCGGACCTTTTTTCTTATATGCCATCTGGAACTCATATGCAATCTGTGCCGTTACCGTAATCCACTGTCTATTTTCAAGAGAAGATATTTTATCGTAAAAACTGATATAACCGATAAAGGAAGTATCCTCTGCACAACAGGTCATGACCTTTCTGCCCGGTACAAAATTTTTGTCTTTAAAATATTTATTTTTTAAAACCTGCCCCTTAAAGCGTACGGTTTTACCCTTATACACTTCAGGGCGCTCGGAAACGTCCATGTACCAGATGCCGTAATCGCAGTCATCGACCTCAATCACATTTGCATTGACATCATACGGAAGCTGCTCTGCAATGGACATCATATCGCCGTTTTTGTCTTCAAAGACTATCTGTACGTATGAATTTAACGCTTTCATGCTTCTTCTATAGCTGCCAAGATCCATGCCGCTGCTGCAGCGGTTAAAAATAACCATATCTACATTTTTAACCATTTCAGCCATGATGGATTTCATATTTGCCCACTGTACACCGAAGGTTTCTGCATTCACCAGTGTAATGGACTGGTAAATCTGCCAGCCAAACGGCTTTGCAGTTCCCATTAAAAGTGCCGGGTCCCACATGCCGTTGTACTCGACAATAACAATCCATGGGTCATACTGCTTATCCAGTTCTTTTAACTTTTCTTCGGTTAAATCTTCTTTTTCAAGTACAACCATGCTCACACCGTTATCTTTGAGCATTTTTTCATCGTACTCCTCCTCGCCTTCTTCGCATACAATAAGCAGCTTATTTTTTGCTTCCGCAAACTGTCCCATCTCAATTGTTTCTGTTATAAAACGGGTCTTTCCGCTGTCTAACTGTCCGTTTATAAAAAATATCGGAATCTGGTATTCTTCTTCTGCCATGTGTCCTTCCTTTCAACTCCTGTCCCTGTGAATTGCCGCAGAGCTTAGGCGATTTCAAATAATGTTTTTAACGCATCTTCTTTTAATTCGGCACCGATGACACAGATTCTTCCTGTAAAATCTGCCTTGCCGTCACGGATTTCGTATTCTCCCGGTACTAAATCAAAATACATCCATGTGCCGTCCGTGCAAGGAAGCATACCTTTTGAACGCAGAATCTTACCGTATTCTTCTGTATTGGCAAGCTTCTTTAAGATGTCTTCAAGTGTTTCTTTGTCGTATTTATTCGGTGTTTCTGTACCCCAGCTTGAGAATACGTCATCTGCATGATGATGTCCTTCATGGTGATGGTCATGTCCGCAGCCACATTCGCCATCATGGTCGTGATGATGATGTTCATGTTCCTCGTGGTCATGGTCATGTCCGCAGCCACATTCCTCGTCATGTCCGTGATGGTGATGTTCGTGTTCGTCCTCATCGTGGTCATGATGGTGGTCGTGTTCGTCCTCATCGTGATGATGACCACAGCAGCACTCCTCGCCGTCATGATGGTGATGATGCTCGTGTTCATGTTCTTCATGCGCTTTTTCAGCTGCTTCTGCAAGCATTTCCAGTTCGAGGTTCGTTACGTTTTCCATGGCACCTAAAATCTGTGTACCCTCTAAGTCATCCCAAGGTGTCGTAATAATATGTGCATTGGCATTGACTGTACGAATCAGTTCAATAGCCTTCTTTAACTTGTCTTCGCTGACATTCTGTGTACGGCTTAAAATGATTGTGCCTGCATGTTCAATCTGGTTGTTGAAGAATTCACCGAAGTTCTTCATGTATACTTTTACTTTAGAAGCATCTGCTACAGTTGATGCACTGTTTAAGCGGATTTCATTTTCGATATGAAGGTCCTTTACTGCCTTAATGACATCGGAGAGCTTGCCGACACCTGACGGCTCGATGATGATTCTGTCCGGATGGTACTTGTCAACAACTTCCTTTAAAGATGTACCGAAGTCGCCTACCAGTGAACAGCAGATACAGCCGGAATTCATTTCCCTGATTTCCACGCCGGAATCCTTTAAAAATCCACCGTCAATACCGATTTCGCCAAATTCGTTTTCTATCAGAACGACCTGCTCGTCCTTTAATGCTTCTTTTAATAATTTACTGATTAAAGTGGTTTTTCCTGCACCTAAAAATCCTGAAATAATATCTACCTTTGTCATGATTATCTTCCTTTCTGCCTTTACGGCAAGTTCTAATCTTTTCCTTATCTTTTATTATACCAATGCTGTCAACTCCCCCTGTTCTTATATTCCCTAGGCTCTGTCTAAATCCGGCACCTCTTTATGTGCGGTTTTCAAAGGAAAAACGCAGTGCATCTTTCAGGCTGCCGACAGAACTGGTTAAATATAAAATTCTCATTAAATATAATCCGAAATATACGGAATCTTGTGAAACAATACATCATCTAAATGTTCTGCAGCTTCCTCCGTGCCTTCTATCCGCTCCATTTCATACAGACGTTCTGCGGTCTTGTATCCTAAAAGCAGGGTTGTGAGTGTCGCAATGCTCATTTTTAAGGTATAATCTGCGGGTTCTTTTGTAATTTTACAGTGTCCGTCCTCAAACAGCACCGTCACCGTCTTATTATTCCATGAAAGCAGTTCATCATGCAGTTCAAATGCAATCCGCACCGGTTTTTCGTCTGGGTCACACGGATAATTTTCAAAGAACTGCTCCACATCGACAATTCTGCCCATGCAGTACGGACGAATCATTTCGCGGATATCGCCGTCATCCATTTCAAAGGCTATCGGCTCGCTAAAATAGGTGTTTCCGCGGACTTCATCAATCATGGATTCATGCGCACGGATATACTCCCACAAGCCTTGCTGTGCCTCACGGTTTAAATAAATCATTTCTTTTATGTGCATAATGTCGGACTTGATCAGATAAACCATGTAACCGCACGGCTTGTCCGCTTCATTGTAATAGACTGCCACGTTGGTGTCGTCCTCGTCCCAGCGCCAGTATTCTTCCCATGCCAGCGCATTGCGGAACAGACAGCCGTGTGTGATGGAAGCAAAGGTCGAATGAAGATTCATAAAATCCGCATTTCCCCAGTCCACGCGGCGCACATAGCCCGGTGCGGTCGCTTTCGCCGGTATCTGGCGGTCCTTGACCGTATAAGAAATTTTATTGGATACAATTTCCCAGCCCAGCTTGTGATAAAGTGGAATGGAATACGGATAAAGCAGTGCGAAAGACTGTCCCTTATGCCGCATATTGGTCAAACTTTTTACCATCAGTTTTTTCATAATGCCGTGTCCCGAATACTCCGGATAGGTGCAGACACTTGTTACAAATCCGATCTGAAAAACCGTGTCGTAAATATTCATTTTGAGCGGATAAACCGCAAACTGCGAAATGAGTGTCTTTCCGTCAAAACAGCCCAGCACGTCCGCACGGTCTAAGACCGGGAACTTGGACTGTTTAATCTCATCGTCCCGCCAGCCGGTTTCTGCCAGTTCCTGTTCTGTCACCTGAAAAGCGTACCGGAGCAGCGCATTATACTGGTTGACATCATCCGTTTCCGTTTTTAACGTTCGTATTTCGTATTTTGTTTTCCTAGCCATTTTATCCATACCCTTTTCTTCATTTTCATAGTAAAAGCCTATGATGCAAAACACCACAGGCTGTTATCATACCCTATATTACATTTTAAATCTATATCCGACACCCCAGATGGTTTCAATATACTGCGGCTTTGACGTATCATACTCAATCTTTTCACGAATCTTTTTGATATGCACGGTAACGGTTGCAATATCACCGATAGAATCCATATCCCAGATTTCTTTAAACAGTTCGTCCTTTGTAAATACGTGGTTTGGGTGCTCTGCAAGGAATGTCAGCAGATCAAATTCCTTCGTCGTAAAAACTTTTTCCTCGCCGTTGACAAAAACACGTCTTGCCGTCTTGTCAATCTTAATGCCGCGGATTTCAATCACATCATTTTCCTGCTTTGCACTGCTGACCAAGCGCTCATATCTTGCCAGATGTGCTTTTACTCTTGCCACCAGTTCGCTCGGACTGAACGGCTTTGTCATATAATCATCTGCGCCGACACCCAGTCCGCGGATTTTATCAATGTCTTCTTTCTTTGCCGATACCATGATAATCGGTGTGTTTTTGACTTCACGGACCTGACGGCAGATTTCATAACCGTCCGTTCCCGGCAGCATGACATCTAAAATCATAATATCAAAATCTTCATTTAAAGCGGTTGCCAGTCCCTGTGTACCGTCTGACTTAATGACAACTTCAAAATCACTTAATTCCAGATAATCTTTTTCAATTTCTGCAATGGCTTCTTCATCTTCTACTATTAATACTCTGCTCATACCCCAATTTCCTTTCTGTTTTACATTTCTGTGTTACATTTTATCTGAGTCCCTTTGCACTCTTTTTTCCACTTTTATCTTCTATACAATAATGGGAATTATCTTTATATTTTAACAGATTGATATGCATGGCTGTTCCTTCGCCCTCCACACTTTCTGCCCAGATTTTTCCCTTGTGGTCTTCAATAATTTTTTTAACAATGGCAAGTCCGATACCACTTCCGCCCTGCCTGCTGTTTCTTGATGAATCCGTTCTGTAAAAACGTTCAAAAATACGCGGCAGTTCTCTTGCCCCAATGCCTTTTCCGTTGTCTGCCAGCAGAATGTGTACATAATCACCCTCGTCATAAACGGCAATTGTAATTTTTTCTTTCCGGCTTTCGTCGCGGTATTTTACGGAGTTGCTGACAATATTGTTGATGACACGCTTTAACTGTTCCGCATCTGCAACGATAAACACATCATCCCCCGCATAACAACGGTAATCCAGATCAATGCCCTGCGCTTCTAAGTCAATCTTAATCTCCTCACAGCAGTCATCAAAATATCCCTTAATCGGAATCTTTGCAAAGGAATACGGCACACGATTGGTATCTAACTTGGAATAAATCGTCAGCTCATCAATCAGCTTGTCCATATCATTGACCTTATTGGCAATTGTACGCAGATACTTTTCCTGCTTCTGCGGTGTATCCGCAATACCGTCCTGAATCCCTTCCACATAACCTTTAATCGCCGTCAGCGGTGTCTTTAAATCATGTGAAATATTGCGGATCAGCTCTTTTTCTTCCATATCGGAACGAATCTTGTCTTCGGACGACTGCTTTAAAATGACACGCATTTCCTCAAAATCACGGCACACATCACCGATTTCATTTTTCGGGACATTCGGCATTTCAAAATCAAAATTACCCGCCTGTATATTATGTGTCGCCAGCTTCAGCTTATTAAGCGGTGTCACAACGGAACGGTATATCCACAGATTCAGTATCAGGCTTGTAATCACCAGTATCAGAAAAACTGCCGCAAACAGTTCGATTGCAAACATTTTCAGCTGCGGTACAATCTGATTTAATGATGTCAGAATGGATACACTGTATTCATTGCCCTGACTGTCGGAAAAATTAATCTGCTTTACCAGTGTCTGGTAGTCGCCGCCCTTATAAAGTGCCACATCACAAATGTTCTCATCTTCATCATATGCCGGAAGCAGCTCATCAATATTTTTTCCTTTAAGCACCTCTGACTGATATGTATAGACCCCGTTTTTACGGACAACCAGCTCTGAGAGCTTCTCTGACAGTCTGTAATCAATATGCTCCAGATAGCTTTCATCGTTAAACTTTTCCGGATTTTCCTCTGCAATTTCACGGATATCGTCATAAATATTTTCCGTAATCTTTCCCATCAGCTCCATCGGCGAGTAAAAATCAATCAGAAATGTCTGACTGTCTATCTCATAGGTCTGGTACATATTCTGTGCATGGATTTTATACATGCCGCAGATAACCAGTCCGCACAGAACCATCGGAAGAATACTCATAATGCAAAAAGTTAATATTAATTTATTTTTCAGTTTCATTGTCATCTTCATTTCTGCGCACGCCCTACGTCTATTTTAGCTATATTCTGCAGCCTATATGATTCCGGTCCGCATAATGAATTTGTGTTCTGTGCGCACGGACACAAAATGCGTGTGTGAAATAGATAAATACCAAATTTATCATATCACAAATTGTCTTATTTTTATCAAAACAAACAATAAATTTTATTAAATATTAGTAATAAAAGTAAAAAGGCTGGTACACACCCACGTTTCCGCATCAGTGTATACCAGTTTTCATCAGCCGATTTTTAATTTAAATTTCTGTACATCTCTTTCTGAATCGACACGTTCAATTAAAGCACCAAGACTTCTTAACTTTCCTTCAAAATCTTCGTACCCTCTCTGAATATATTCAATGTCCTCAATTTCGGAAATGCCTTCCGCTGCAAGTGCTGCAAGTACAAGTGCCGCACCCGCACGTAAATCCGGTGCTGCAAGCTGTGCGCCTGTAAATCCGGATACACCTTCGATATAAGCGGTGTTACCCTCTACCTTAATCTTGCTGCCCATGCGGTTTAATTCGTCTACATATTTAAAACGGTTTTCAAAAATGCTTTCCGTTACCATGCTTGAACCGTTGGCAAGTGCAAGAACAACTGCCATCTGTGGCTGCATATCCGTTGGAAATCCCGGATACGGGAGTGTCTTTACATTGGTAGATTTTAATTCTTCACTGCCAATAACACGTACGCTGTCATCACCTTCAATGACCTGACATCCGATTTCAAGCAGCTTTGCAGATAAAGATTCCAGATGTTTTGGAATGACATCTCTTACCGTAATATCACCTTTGGTTGCTGCTGCCGCAAACATAAATGTTCCCGCTTCAATCTGATCCGGAATAATCGAATACGTCGTACCGTGCAGACGGGAAACGCCTTTAATACGGATAACGTCTGTTCCGGCCCCTTTGATATTCGCGCCCATTGCATTTAAGAAGTTCGCTACATCTACGATATGCGGCTCTTTTGCTGCATTTTCAAGAATCGTATCGCCTTCTGCCATGCAGGAAGCTAACATCAGGTTAATTGTTGCGCCGACTGTCACGACATCAAAATAAATGTGGCTGCCCACAAGCTTTTCTGCCTTTGTATGAATCTTTCCGTAGGAAATATCCACTTCCGCACCCAGAGCCTTAAAGCCCTTGATGTGCTGGTCAATCGGACGGCTTCCGATATTACATCCGCCCGGAAGAGCCACCTGGGATTCCTTATACTTTCCAAGCAGTGCGCCCAGTAAATAATATGACGCCCTGATTTTCTTAATATATTCGTAATCTACATTAATATCACTGATAGAACCACCGTTAATCTGAACGGAATTATTGTATACATAAGTAACCTTTGCACCAATCCCCTCAATTGCCTGTAAAAGTACACGAATATCCCGTACATTCGGCACGTTTTCTATCGTTACCGTTTCATCTGTCATAATCGCAGCAGCGAGAATGCCGAGTGCTGCATTCTTTGCTCCACCTATGGAAACTTCTCCTTGAAGGCGTACTCCACCCTTAATCACATACTGTTCCATTGTTATGCACCTCTATCTTATCTATATCAACTTCATTATTATTTTCAACATATTCTGTTAAATTATAACATAAACATCACATTTGTAAAGAGTATAGCCAAAAAAACCTTGCGAAAATAGCTTTGTTTTGCAAAGGCGCATTTACAGTATATGCTTTATCTGATACATAAGAACTATCTTTTACTGAATAAAGCGCAGTGGATTTACGGTGCTGCCGTTTATCCACAGCTCAAAATACAGACACGGTTCATCGCAGTTTCCGGTACTGCCGCTGTTGGCAATCAGCTGTCCTGCTGTCACATTCTGCCCTTTTACCACACCAATTGCATCAAGGTGTCCATATCTTGTTACGGAGCCGTCTTTATGTGTAATGTCAATACAATATCCGTAATCTGCATACCATCCGGTACGTGTCACCGTACCCTCTGCCGCCGCATAAACAGATGTCCGCTCTTTTGCAAGCCAGATGACACCGTTATTTACATTTCCGCCAAACTGTCCGGAAACCGGTAACCCATACGCACTGTCTGACTTCGTACCCACTGAAATCACCTGTGGCTGCGATTCTGTCTGGACTTTTTCATCTATAATCTTCGTATCTGTCCGTCTTCCATTAATATAGGAAACCTCTGCCGTAACCTTTCTGGTTCCTGTGCTTCCTTCTTCCTCTATCGTATTCTTACCCTTCTGTGCTTCCTCATCCTGTATATACTGCGGTGTTGCACGATACGTCTCATCATATGTTTCACGCTTTGTCATCACAACAGACAGCAGGGTTTCCGGTACAGAAAGTGTTATCATCTCACCCTCTGCAAGCACCGAATCCGTATCCAGCTGCGTATTCCATTCGTAAATCTGTTCTTTATCAATTCTGTAATCGGAAGCGACGGATTCAACGGTTTCTCCCGCCTTTACTTCATATAACACACGGTTTTCTGATGATTTTGTAACTGCTTCGTAAGCCGTGTCCACATTGACAATCCCGGTCTTTGCAAGAAGAACTTCGCTGACAGTTACATTCTGCGCAAAATCAATGGATGTAATCCCATCATGCACGACCGTTCCGTCTTCCTGTGTCGTGGATGCCTGTCCGCTTAGTACCGCAGATACGATGTCTTTGCTGGCATCCGTCTGGGTCTTTTCAAAGCTGACGGTATAATCTCCGCTGCTGCCTGTGGCATTTAACTGCACCGTATACTCTTTTTGGGTGTCATACTGCTGTTCCACACGGGAAAGCAGCGTATACACATCATCCAGACTTGCAAGTGTAACCGTTGCATCGTCCATTCTGACCATATAGGCAATCTGTGAATTCACATCTGTTATACTGGAAAATAATGCACTATAGATACTGTCTGAGAGTTCTTCCTCACTCATGCGTTCCGCCGTAAGATGGCTCTCTTTAATTACCGTATACTCCGGCTCCATATATACAACATCAGGATAAATGCGGGAAAGCCGTCCTCTTGCATCTGCAAGCGCTTTTGCCGCATCTGCGCGGGAATTGGCAGCCCCGACTTCTGTTCCGTTTACTTCTATACGGTAATACGCTACCTGATTATTTAAAAGATTCTTTTCTACAAACGGTATTGCAAATAAGCATACCATACTGGCAACAAACATTGCTGTCAGCAGCATCAGTCTCATTCTTTTCCCATATTTGGTAAAATGTGACATGACTCTCTCCATTTCTGCCGTGTGACGGCATTTCTATCATAATCTATAACATAATCCATAAACTGTGTAGTTTACTGTTTTGTAACACTTTTGTAATATTTGTCATGTTACCATATCCGGAGCAATTTGTAAAGAGCGGGCATCTTTGATGTCCGCCCCTTTAAGCCTGTAGTGTTATTCTTCTTTTTTACGCGAATCAAAGTAGACAAACGCATCTATTTTTTCAAGAATATCCGCGAAAATTTCCCGCGGCGCAGCTTCAATGTATTTCGTCAGGATTTCATTTTCCTGCTTTTTATAACGACCGTAGAAAATGTCGTACAGGTTGTGACCGCGCACGTAAATCCGGATATTTTCAATGTTATCCACAATGTCCTGACGGGACTGTATCTTTATCCCCGTTTTTTTTAACATAGCTTTCACACTTGTTAATTTATAGAGATATTCCTGATATTTACTCCACAAAATGTCGTAAAACGCATCGACACTTTTTACAACACCAATCTGCGCCATGACTTCCGGAAACAGAAAATAATTCTCAAACGAATAATATTTTAAAATCAGCACATTTTTCTCCGTAACCCGTGGAAGATTGCCTTTATCTTCATGTGACCGGTCGCCGTAATATTTGCAAAGCTGCTGTCCTAACTGCATCCTGTTTTTGCCGTCGCTGTCCCGGATCATCATAAAACTGTCCTTTAAATAAACGGAATTAATGTATTTTAAATTGGCATACGTCTTGATATTCGTGCAGCTGTTGGTGGAAATAATCGCAATGCGCTTGAGCTGTCCGGACTCATCATAGACCTCGGAATAATATTTTTTAAGCAGCAGCGGCAGGCGGCTCTTATCCTGCTTACCCTCAACAATAAAGACAAAGCTCACATTCATCAAGTCATTTGCCGTGTAACCCAGATCATTTAAAATGGCATCCAAGTCGGTGTCTTCACGTACACACGTATTGTACCTGCTGTCGGAATACACCTGACGGATCTGTCCCGATGTAAAGTTAAACAGCATTTCCGGCTCGTGCGTGGAAAATATAACCTGATTCTTTTTGGACAGCCGGTAAAGGATTTCACTCGCAACCTTTTTTAACTGCGGGTGCAGATAAATTTCCGGTGTATCTACCATAATAATATACGGTGCTGTGTTTTTTGTATCCACATAGGTCTGAAGCAGGGATAAAATGTAAATGCTTTTTAAGCCTTCACCGAGCGCATCCAGTCCGCCCTCTTTTTTGCTGCCGCGCATACGCACAACGGTATCAATTTTAAACAATTCGTCCGCATCAAATTTAATCTCATAATGAATTTCATGGGACTGCCCGCCGTTGCGGCTGAAATAGTAGTTTAAACGCTCTGACAACCGGTTTAAATTACACGTAAATAATTTGTACTGCAACAGGCGGCTCGTTTCCATCAGTGTCAGCTGTTCCGGCGTTTTTTTCTGGATTACGCCGATACATTCAAAGCACTGGTGGCATTTGCGTTTTTCATCAAAAATGCACCGGTCGTCCCGCAGTGCCTGCAGTCCGGTATCCTGCTGTAATAAAATCAAATCCTGACTGATATCTTCCTTGTCACGGTACTGGTCCACGAAATAGATTTTCGGAAAAATACTTTTGATATAACGGTTGTTTTTAAAATAACCGTCTTTATAGCGTACGATGCCGTTTCTGCCGTAAATGTATTCAAATTCAAGCGTGCCGCCATCCTCCGTTTCCTGATAGGACGGCAGCTTTTTACAAAAATTTTCTTTCCACAGTGAGAACTGCTTGAAATTACCGACAATGCCGTTCTGATGCAGATACTCTAAATCTTCATCTGTAATCAGAAGCTGTATGCCGATGGTAATATTGCCGTCCCGGTGGTGAAAATCCGCTTCGGATATGGCATAATCGCCGGATACCGCGCGGATTGCATCAAGCATGACAGATTTTCCGGCATTGTTTCTTCCGACTAAAATAAGTACGTCTTCAATATCACGGATTACCAGTTCCTCTACGGATTTAAAATTTTTAATGGACAACTGTGTGATTTTCAACGAAAATGCCCCCTTTTTGTCTTACTTTTTTCCTTTTTCTTTTCGGGTATGTTTACCGCTTCTGCCTTTCGCTTTTACACCTTTTTTTGTGCTGCTTTTAGACTTGTGTTTCGGGTTGTTTCCGGCAATGCTTTGGGGTTTGTTTTTTGCTACGGAATATCCGAATGTGCCAAGCTTTTTACCCAGTGTAAAATATTCACCGTGGGAATATGTCACTAAATCTGCCGCATTTAAGTCAAATCTGCCTTTTTCATCCATGTAATCATCATCAACCCGCACCGCCACGACTTCTGCCAGAAACATATCGTGTGTGCCCAGTTCAAGCACCTGTGTCACACGGCACTCTATATTGACCGGACTTTCCGCAATGCCCGGTGCTTTTACCTTTTCTGACGGCTGCGGTGTCAGGTGCATTTCCTGAAACTTATCAACATCCCTGCCGGAACGCACACCACAGTAATCGGTTGCACGGCATAACTGCTTTGTCGTCAGATTTACAACAAATTCTTTTGTTTCCTTTATAATGTCATAGGAATATCGGTTTTTCCTTACGGAAATTGAAAGCATTGCCGGATCTGAACAGATTGTTCCTGCCCATGCCACGGTAATAATATTCGGTTTTCCGCCCTCGCGCTGGCAACTCACCATCACTGCCGGTACGGGATATAACATATTTCCCGGTTTCCACGTCTGTTTTGCCATTTTTAAATGTCCTTTCTGATTTTTGTATTCGGTTTCTGTGTTATATTTGCATTCTTTTATGGATACACTATCTTATGATGTCATCATCAAACCTTTGTATATGCCGTATTCCGGCGGATTGGAGTTTTATGAATACTGTCACCCAGAAACTTACGCGCTTAAAAATATTTACCGCAGTTTCTTTTATCCTTACTGCGGCGCTTGGCACTGCCTGTCACTTTGCCTTTGATTTTTTCGGTCAGAGCCGTCTGATTGCCCCTTTTGTTCCTGTCAATGAGTCTACATGGGAACATTTAAAGCTATTGTTTTTTCCGTTTCTTTTACTGCTTGTAATCGGCTGTTTTGCCGGTATTGCAGGCGGCAATGCACCTATTTCCAACCGCAGTCTGAAAAAAATGTTTTTATCCTGCTACTGGGACGGCGCGGCATTTGGCGAACTCTGCGGCATGGCAGCCGTTGTCGTCTTATTTTACGGCATCAACGGTATTTTAGGCTTTAATCTGGACTGGGTAAACATCGCTATTTATTTTATTGCTGTTTTATACGCCCACTATACCTTTTACCGGTATGCGTGTCTTCCATATTATAATACATTTTCCTACCACAAACCGCATCGTCCGGTTCCGCTGATTCTGCCTGTTTTTGTACTGGTATTTGTGACATTTTTATTCATGCTTTTTACCTTTTATCCACCGCACATCGGTCTTTTTTCCGACCCGCAAAATGGCAGCTACGGTCTGTCCGCCAGTCTTTTTACCAGATACTCATATCCTTCCAGAATGACGGCACTGTGGTCAGAAGCCAGCAGGGTCGTGTGTTCCATCGTATAGGTTTTATTTTCAAGTACCGCACCCGGACTCCACTCTACACGGACCTGGGATTCCGTGCGGACTGCCAGTTCCTTATTTTCAAGGCATAACCGATGCGTCGCGCAGACTGTACCGTCTGCGTTGTTTTTTCTTGAAATTTCGGTATCTTTTATTGTAAACCAGCCTGCATTTTTAGCATCATCGCCAGCTTTTTCTTGCAGAAGTCCCTCCGGCACCAGCGCAATATAGGCAGTTGTGATAATCCGCGTACGCGGGTCCCTGTCATATGCACCATATGTTTTTAACTGTTCAAAGCTTAAATGCTCAATTCCTGTTTCTTCCTGTAATTCTCTTGCTGCCGCCGTTTCGAGATTTTCCCTGTACTCCACAAATCCGCCCGGCAGCGCCCACCATCCGATGCTTGGGTGGTTTCCCCGCTGAATCAGCAGTACTTTGGTCACTTTCTTTTCGGATTCATTGTAGGCAAATACCGCCATATCTACGGTATTGCACGGATTCTGGTATTTATGCGGGTCATATTTTTCCAAAAATGTGACCAAATCTTCTCCGGCTGCGTTTTTTTCTCCCGTTCCCATAAATGCTTTTACAGCTTTTTCTTTATCTAAATACATATTTCTCTCCATTTCTGCCGCCTTGTGCAAGCACGGCACTTCTTTCCGCTTTTAACCGGCACGGCTCATTGCTTACGCACATTTTACCACAAATGGGGGTTGTATTAAATCCCTGTGGTTACAATTGTTTTTATTTTCTGTCTTTTTTGAGTTTTTATTAAATTTTTATTTTTTTTAGTTCTATTTTATGCTACTTGTACATCTTATTTATTTATGCTACAATGCAATTATAAGAATTCGTGGAACATCATAGAAAAGATTACATATTTTCCGCCTTTCCAAGGGGGTTTTATGCCTTTTAAAGTTGTGTCGTCCCACGATGATATTACCGCAAATGCGGAGGAATGGAGGATTTTATGATTGGAAATGTAATCGTTGGTCAGTCTGGTGGTCCAACATCAGTAATTAACTCAAGTCTGGTAGGTGTATACAAAACTGCACGTGACAGAGGGGCAAAAAAAGTATACGGTATGCTTCACGGCATCAAGGGGCTGCTGGACGGACAGTATGTTGACCTTTCTGAAAAGATTAAGACTGATATTGACATCGATTTGTTAAAGAGAACCCCATCTTCTTATCTGGGTTCCTGTCGTTACAAACTGCCGGAGGTAAATGAAGATAAAGCTGTATATGAAAAAATCTTTAAGACACTTGAAGATTTGGAAGTAAAATACTTCTTCTACATCGGTGGTAACGATTCCATGGATACCATTAAGAAGCTTTCCGATTATGCAAATCTTGTAAACAGTGACATTAAATTTATGGGTGTTCCAAAAACTATCGATAATGACCTCGCTGTTACTGACCACACACCGGGTTACGGTAGTGCTGCCAAGTATATTGCGGCAACGATGAAAGAAATTATCCGTGACGGTCTTGTTTATGATTATCCGACAATCACAATTGTTGAAATCATGGGACGTAATGCCGGATGGCTGACTGCTGCTGCTGCTCTTGCAAAGGGTGAAGACTGTGAAGGCGTAGATATGATTTACCTTCCTGAAAAGGTATTTGATATTGACAAGTTCATGGCAAGAGTAAAATCTTTAAGCGAACAGGGTCGTTCTATGGTTATTGCGATTTCAGAAGGTATTAAGGTTGCTGACGGCAGATACGTATTTGAACTTTCTGACCACGTAGAATTTGTCGATGCATTCGGACACAAGCAGTTAGCAGGTTCTGCAAAGTTCCTTGCAAACAAGATTGGTTCTGAACTCGGCATCAAGACAAGAGCAATTGAACTTTCTACCATGCAGCGTTGTGCCGCACACATGACTTCCCGTACGGATATCACAGAGGCCTTCAACGTAGGTGGTGCAGCTGTAAAGGCAGCTTTTGAGGGTGCTACAGGACAGGTCGTTGTCTTAAAGAGAATTTCTGATGACCCATATATGTGCATTACAGAAACACATGATGTTCATGATATTGCCAATGTGGAAAAGAAGATTCCGTTAGAATGGATTACAGATGACGACTATGTTACAGATGATCTGATTCACTATATCAGACCACTCATTCAGGCTGAACTTTCACCAATTATGGTTGACGGTCTTCCAAGACATTTAAATGTCAATTTCTAAAACTGAATAACATTTTAGGTGAAATCCCCGGAAACCCGTGTCGCGGCTGACCGGGGATTTTTATTTTTAAATTTTTCCAATATAATAATTTTTTGTTCTTCCCCTTGTCATTCTCCCGATTATCCATTACAATCACTGTATCCTAAAAATATGAACATACACGGACAGCCGCTTCTTTTAACGGACTGCCGGCTGTTTTTTGAAGAATGGAGATTTAAAAATGAAATTTGTAATACAGCGTGTCAATCACGCAAGTGTCACCGTTGACGGTCAAACGGTCGGTTCTATCGGTAAAGGACTGCTGATTTTATTCGGCGCCGGAAAAGGAGATACTGAAGAAATGCTGCCAAAGTTTGTGGATAAAATCACAAAGCTGCGGATTTTCTCTGATGAAAATGACAAAATCAATCTTTCCCTTTTGGACGTAGGTGGCGAACTGCTTGTCGTAAGCCAGTTTACACTTTACGCAGACTGCCGCAAGGGAAACCGTCCAAGCTTTTTTGATGCCCTTGAACCGGACCGTGCCGATGCTTTATACGAGAAATTTGTTGCATTGTGCCGCGAAAAAGTCACCAAAGTAGAAACCGGAAGCTTCGGTGCACATATGCGTGTTGACCTTGAAAATGACGGTCCGTTTACCGTTGTCTTAGACAGCCGTGATTTTTTCAAAGAATCCTCAAATGAAAGGCGGGAAAATTAAGATGTTCCGATTATGGTGTAAATTATTTGATGACAGCAATCATCTGCTCAAGGATATGGTGGTGGAAAATGATGATGCGGCCACAAACCGTACCCGAAAAATTTTTGACGGTATCCACAGTGCCTGCTATGCCTTTGATTTAAGCGAGCCTATCTGGCTGGATTCCAATGTTGCGGAGTTTAAACGTCATTCCAAAGTCCGTTTCTATCAGGATAATTTTATTGACAGCATTGACTTTTCTTATATGGAAATTCAGGTGATTGAAGAAGACTAATACAAAAGACTATTCTTGCAATAATTTTTTTTAATAAATACAGTTCCAATACACATTTATTTTTGTAAATGTGTATTGGAACTTTTTAGACTGTAACAAAAATATCTGTGTATCAGCGTTTTGACTGATTCGTCGACCGTGCCAGCTTCTCAACTGTTTCTTCTGGCAGTTCTGCCAAGTCTGCTACCGATTGAATGTCATTGCCAAATGCAAGCAGTTTTTTTGCAATCTGGATTTTGGTCTGTTCTTCTCCCTCACGCCGTCCTTCCGCGCGTCCCCGGTTTAAGATGTCTTTTGCTTCATAGTTTAATACTTTTCCGCCCATTTGCTGACTCACTCCCTTCGCTACTTTTTCGTACTTTGCCGCTAAATGCTCTATTACTTTGCGTGACATTGCAAGAATTACAACTTTCGGATACTCCGTTAAATCACCCATCTGGCAGGCAATTTCAAGCCGTTCACGGATTGCGGCATATTCTTCCTCCAGCTGTTTTAACTTTTTCTTATTTTCTTCGAGTTCTTTAAAATCCTTTTCATACACAAAGATATGAAACGGTATCAGAAAGAACAGTTTTTTCTCAAACAGTTCGTTGACGGTGTATCGCTTTATTTTTAATACAGGCACTTTATAAGAAACTTTTCCGCCGGGTGTCTGCACTTTTACCGTCATCTCCTCCGGTGTATTTTGCGTATGTCTTAGCGATACCACCGCAGAATCGGGAAACCGCACCGTCAGGGTATCCGCTGTCAGCTCTTTATTTTCCAGTGCAAGCTGCGTATCGTACTCAAACATACGGATTATCATACTGCCGTCTTCCGTACTCTGGCATTCGATATGATACCGCCTGTGCTGTACCGCACTGCGGCTGACAGCTTGTGCTGCGCTTTCCTTTTCTTTCTGTTTTTCCCTCGTGTAAAATCCCGTTTCCGTTTCTTTACTGATTATTTCAAAACTGGAATCGGTGATTCTCTCCTGCTCTCTGCCGTCCGGCATCTTGATGAAATGCTCGTTTTGAAGCAGGCAGACAGTTTCTTCTCCGGTATATTTTGTATGAAAAATTTCATTCACAACCGGAATCATTAACTCCGTACAGTCGGTTAAAAGTGTACGGAATACGTCATCGTATGGTGTATTATCCATGCATTCTTCCTTTCTTTTATTATACTGGACTTGTGGAACTGCCGGCAAGATTTTTTGCTGATTTTTTGAATATTTTATTGGATTCAGCCCGGATTTTTTCGTATAAAAATCCTCAGAAAATGCCAATAGAAATTTCAGTCTGAATATTAAATACACATTCAACTGAAAATTTTAGATTTTAAAGACATACTGATTTATAAAAATCATGCTTTAAAACTTAGTTTTAGAATATATTCTATTAATAAGATAACATACTTTTATTTTATTTGCAATATAAAAAAGAACGGACTGCGATGAGGAAGTCAATCCGTATTCATTTTTATATATACGGCTGTCCACTCCTGCAATCCGGGTGAACAGCCGTTTTTTCATTCAACAATTAAAATTTATCCGACAACATTGCGTGCTTTGCCTTCCGTAAATGCCTTAATATTTTCGTACACTTCATCCATCAGTCTTGTTCGGGCTTCTACGGTTGCCCAGGCAATGTGTGGCGTTACAATGAGTTTTGTACTGTCTTTTACGGAATTGAGCGGATTGTCTGCTTCAACCGGTTCTTTTGTCAGCACATCCAGTCCTGCTGCCGCAATCTGATTTTCATTCAAAGCGGCTACCAGATCCTCATCATTTACAATCGGACCACGTCCGACATTAATTAAAATGGCGCTGTTTTTCATCTTCTCAAATGCCGCCTTATTCATCAGATTTTCCGTATTCTGATTCAGCGGTGCATGAATGGATAAAATGTCTGACTGCGCTAAAATTTCATCAAATTCAACACGCTCATACGGTACATCATAAGTATGTCCGCTTGCTGAATAATAAATCACCTTGCAGCCAAAGCTTTCTGCAATTTTTGCCACACCCCTGCCGATAGCACCGAGTCCGATAATGCCCCATGTCTTGCCTGCAAGTTCATGGAATCTTGCATCAAAATGCGTAAAACACGGACTGTTAATATATGCACCGGATTTTACATAGTTATCATAATAGCTCAACTTTTCAAGCAGATAGAAACACAGCGCAAAGGTATGCTGAATGACAGACTGTGTGGAATATCCCGCAACATTGGCAACCGTTATGCCATGTGCCTTTGCATAGGCAAGGTCAATGTTGTTATAGCCTGTGGCGGTTTCTGCAATCATTTTTACCGCCGGTGCACCGGATAATACCGCTTCGTCAATCACAACTTTATTGGTAATAATGACTTCCGGATTGTGTTCTGTAATCCGCTGTTTTGCTTCTTCCCTGCTGCTTTGCGGATATGTAATCACTTCGCCGAGTTCCTTTAACTTATCCAGTGAAATGTCATCTCCCAAAGTAATTGAATCCAGTATCAGTATCTTCATTGTCAAAACTCCTTTCGTCTGTTTGTACAGTTCTTTTATTAATCAAATTATAACATTTGACGTTGTTTTTTCAAGAAAAATGTCCTTTTGCCGCACAGATTTTATCATATCTTCTGTTCATTTTCATAAACTCACTGGCGGCTTTCCCTTTTAATTTTGCAGCCATCACTTTTCCCGCTTCACTGCGCACGGCGCCACTGTTTTCCAGATAATCCACGAGTTCCACAACCGTATCCTTTAAATAGCCGTCCACATCTGCCATACAGTCCATAAAATGCAGGGACACACAGCACATCGCCGCGACCGCCGCACAGATATAGACTTCATCTGTATTTCCCTTAAAAAGAACCGCCGAAAATATTCCCAGTAAAGCAATCCCATATTTGACCATTTCCGCAATCCGCAGCCATGCTTTCATGCGCAGTCCACAAATTTTCTCATTTTCGATAATCTTTTCCACAAAAACTTCGGTGTTATTCACTGCAATCTCCAGCTTACAGCAGTCATCATACTTGTCGACTGCCTTGCGGATCACCGGCACTTTTCTTGTTCCGCTGCGGATATCCTGTATCATCTCATAGCAATTTTTAAATAAAAACAGCCAGATAGCCATCCCCGCCATAAACACCACTGCCATCAACACTACTATTATTTTCATACTTCCCCCATTTCTGAACAACTTGTTGCAAACAAGCTTTCATTTAAGGCTTGTTTACACTCCTTTCCCATAAGCCATACTGCCTTTCAATTACGTAACATAATAATATCGCAGAAATGCTAAATTGAAAAGCATTTCTGCGATAAATCGTTCGTCAAATATCGGGGATATTCGTCTTATTTTAAGCTTTTGCGACTAGGCAATGCGGGAAACAAGTTCCTTTAATAAAAGAACAGAGTTGTGGATTGCCTGTTTTTCAAATGTCGGATAATCCATGGTCGCGCTGTCATCTGCCTTATCGGAAATTGCACGTAAGATGACAAACGGCACACCGTTTAAATATGCAGCCTGTGCAATCGCTGCGCCCTCCATTTCCGTGCAGTAACCGTCAAAATTGGCACTGATTCTTTCCTTTACCGCCTTGTCTGAAATAAACTGATCGCCGCTGACAACTCTGCCCACATGCACGCCAATCTGCGGCACAACCTTTGCACAGCTTTCCTTTGCCAGTTCAATCAGTTTTGCATCGGCCTTAAATGAGAGCGTATCCATTCTCGGAATCTGACCGGGTGCATAGCCAAAGCCTGTTGCATCCATATCGTGATGCAGTACATCATCCGAAATAACAATGTCTGCAATGTTAATTTCATTTTTTAAAGAACCGGCAATGCCTGTATTAATCACATAATCCACGCCGAAATCGTCCACTAAAATCTGTGTGCAGACCGCCGCATTGACCTTACCGATACCACTTCTTACAATGACAACATCTTTTCCGGCAAGCTTTCCGGCTTTAAATGTCATCTGCGCCTTTGTTTCCTCGCGCTCAATGTCCATGACTGCTACAATCTGTTCCACTTCTTCATCCATTGCTCCGATAATTCCTATCATAATATTCTCCTTTTTATTTACTTGTCAGCAGTGAATATGAAATCGTGCTGACTTTATCGTTATTCATGACAAATGTCAGGGTCATTTTATCCTTAGAATACGCATAGGTGTTGCCTGCTGCAACGTAATCCGTGCCGTATGCCTTTGTCACTGCCGCAAAGCTGTCACCGATTTTAATACCTTCTGCCGTATTTACTGTATCATCTTCGAGCGTAATTGTATAGATATACTTTTTGCCGTCTTTTTCATACGTCTGTAAGGTAAAGCCGTCATAATAGTAAAATGTATCTTTTCCTTCGAATGCACAGCTTAATGCCTCATATGTGCCGCTAGGCGGTGTTCCAAGTGCATCTGTTACCGTCTGGGCATCTTCATTAATATAAATCTGCTGGTCACCTGTGGTAAAAATGTAACCGCTCTGCTGATTTTTTGCACTGCTGCCGGATGCTGTGCCGCAGCCTGCAAGTGAAATTACGGTCACTGCAATACACAGCGCCGTTATCCAAAATTTTTTCATCAATCTGCTGTTCCTTTCTCTGCTTCATATCGTTCTTCCATTTTCTGCCAGTAGGATAAAACCGCACTGTCCTGCCTGTGATCAGGCAGATCACATTCTGTCCGCAGAATCTGTCCGAAATAGCGGGAGAGCTTTTCCGCTCCCCACACATTTAAGTGCAGTCCCGCATCATAAGTATCGGTTGTCAAATCAATCCCGGATTCCTGCATGGACTCCAGAAAATTGTAATACGGCAAATCCTTCTGCGCGGCATAATCTTTGATCTGTTCTTCCCATTCATCATACCACACCGGATAAATTGTCGGTGCTTTCATCAGCACCAGACGGATATTTTTTTCCTTGCAAAGCTGCGTGATTTTATCCAGATAGTCCCACGCATTTTCACCAAACGAATAATCGGCAAGCGGCGTCTTTCTCGGCTGTGTCGTCACACCCTTTCTCTCCGTCTGCAATAAATATCCGTTATACGAAACCATATCTTTTGAAAACATATACCGGAAATCTTCTTTTGTCAATGCACTCCACCGCGAATGAAACCGAAGCAGTGGAAATACATAGCTTATAAAACTTTCTTTTTCTGTCATGGAAGCCCGTATGGATGCCGCCTTGCTATCCGACCACTTCATGCCGTCTAAGGTCATGCGGTTATACGCTTCATTCTGCGGTTCATTGTACTTCATGGACAGCACGTTAAACACGACCGCCTTTGGTGTTTCATACCGCAGGGTTTCTTCCAATAAATAATACGACTGCCAGATCAGCTGCTGCGCGCTGCCGCGGATATAGCTTGTAATGCCGTATTCCTGCCAGAGTGTAACCGGAGAAATATTTTCATAAACCTCACAGTCCCCGATAAATATGACATCATTGTTTTTCGGTGCTTTATAATACTCGGCAATAAGTGCGCCTTCCTTTACATTTGACATATACTTTGGCATGAGCAGTGCCTGGGCAAAGTACAGGGCAAGGACAGAAAGCACCATAAGAACTGCCACAATGCCTAAAGTTTTTATTTTACTGCGTACCATTTCTGTCCTTTCTTCATTATAATACACGGTTTAAAGCATGAAACCGCCGTGTCTTCCCAAATCTCTTTATGTACAAACATTTTTTAAAACTGGTTATATATGAACTGATTCGCATCGTACCCGATTCCGTACGCGCCGAAAATTAAAATGGCAAATAAAAGCGCAAAAACGACAAGATACTGCACTGCCGCTGTTCTTTCATAAAGCTGCTCCCGGATACTGCCTCTCCGCTGTTTTAAGCTGACACACAGCACCAGAACAACTGCCACTGCCACAACCGCATAATCCGCCGCTGTCAGACCGAGCTGTAACAGTCCCTTCATCGCCGCTGTCATATTCCAGTCCGTAAACATCGTCCCAAACATTTTAAAAGTCAGCCCGACATTCCGGTAACAGTCCAGCATACGCAGTGAGGACATCAAAAGCACCGTGCGCACCACCTGAAAAATACGGTAGGCATATTTTTTTTGTATGCCAGGAAAATGTGCGTGAAATTTTTCATAAAGCGGACGACATTCCTGTGAAAGCAGAATGACTACGGCATTTAACAGCCCCCACACAATGAAATTCCAGCTTGCACCGTGCCAGATTCCCGTGGCAAACCATACCACCAGTGTTACAAAATACACCGGAATCCGCCTGCCTGCCGCCGCGCCGAAATGTTTCCGGCAGAATGTAGACATCGACAGCACCGGCATGGACGCAGACAGCGGATAAAACAGATAATCCTTAAACCACGTTCCCATGGTAATGTGCCATCTGCGCCAGTATTCCGCAATATTTTTTGAAAAATACGGTCGTTCAAAGTTTTCGGCAAGCTGTATGCCAAACATCTGCGCAATACCGATTGTAATATCAATGCCACCGGTAAAGTCGGCATATAATTCTGCCGCATAAAAAAGCATGCCACAAAATACGTAGAATCCGCTGTAAATATCCGGCTGTCCCACAATGGCATTGACCACCACCACGATACGGTCTGCGATGACCAGCTTTTTAAAATAGCCCCACAGCACACGCTCCAGCCCGAACCACACCGTCCTGAAATCAAACCGGTGCGGCGCATACAATGTCTGTGACAGTTCGCCGAAACGACTGATAGGTCCCTGTATCAGCTGCGGAAAAAAGGACGTAAACAGCGCCATTTTAAAAATATTTTTTTCTGCTTCGGCCTTACCGCGGTAAACGTCAATCACATATCCCATTGTCTGAAACGTATAAAAGGAAATGCCAAGCGGCAGTACCAGATTCACACGGGCAATGGAGTGTCTACCGGTAAACAGCGCCGCAATGCCGTTTACATTGGCAATCGCAAAATTCGTATATTTTAAAACCGCAAGAATTCCAAGATTTACAAGAAGACAACCTATAAAAATCATGCGCTTTTTACGCTTTATCTGCTGTTTGTACGCTTTGCGCTCCTGCTTTGACCAGACTTCTTTGTGTGCCTTTACCGTGTCATCCATGTGGTACTGCACCGCAGACATGATACGGGCGGCGGCATATGAGGTCACAATCGTAACTCCCATAAACATCAGCCCGTAAAGCCCGGAACGTGCGTAAAAAAATACATTTGCAACAAGCAGTAAAATCCACTGAAACCGCACTGGAATCAGATAATACAGCACCAGCACACACGCTAGAAATGCCACAAATTCAAATGATGTAAAAAGCATGATTATTCATCCTCTAAACGTGTAATCAGCGCATACAGCGCCCGTGCCGAATTAAAATTTTCCGGTCCTAATTCATCTGCCGGAATGACAACATCAAACCGGTTATGCACCTCGGCGATAATCGTAATCATGTCAAACGAATCCAAAATCTTATCCGTAATCAATGTGGTACAGTTTTCATAATCCACATCCGGGTGCAGTTCTTTTAAAATTTCAATTAATTGTTCCATATTTCTTCTATTCTCCAGCATACATCTCTTTTAATTTCATGCGGTCGACTTTGCCGTTTAAGGTCAGCGGCAATCTATCCACCTGTCGTAAAACGCCCGGCACCATGTAGCGTGGAAGACGCTCCTTTAAAAAGGCAAGCACCTCTGCCGGCTGTACTTCTCCCGCATAAAATAATACAATTTTTTTCTTTTCCTCATCATAAATACAACAGCCGCCTGCGATTTTTTCCATGCAGTTTACACTGCCTTCAATTTCACCAAGTTCAATACGATGTCCCATATGTTTAATCTGATAATCCTTACGGGAAGCAAACATTAATTCTCCGCGGTCATTATAATAACCCAAATCTCCGGTCTTATAAATAATCTCCGGATAGTCCTTATTGAGCGGATTCTGCACAAAATTCCCGGCAGTCTTTTCCGGCTGGCGGTAATATCCCATGGTCACCGCCGTTCCACGGATACAGATTTCGCCCTTTTCTCCCTGCGTTACTTCTTTTCCATCTTCATTTAAAAGCAGAATGCCGGTATTGGGAAACGGTCTGCCAATCGGAATCACTTCGTCTTCCTTAAATTCCCTGTCCACAACATAATAGCAGGACATTCCGGTTGCTTCCGTCGGTCCGTACAGATTGATGTACCGTGCATTGGGGACATATTTTCTCCAGAGTGCAAGCTGTCTTGCCGGAAACACTTCACTGCCGAATGCAATCGTCTTTAAAGATGACGGCACTGCTTTTTCAAATGCGCCCAGTCCCGATATCATCGTCAGTGCCGGAACAACCCAGCAGATGGTATTAATCTGATGAGCATTGATAAATTCAACAAGCTTCACCGGAAACATAAATAACTGTTTTGGTATCAGGTATGCCGTTGCCGCGAATTTTAAGGTCGGATATATTTCCTTTAAACAGGCATCGACATACAGCGGCGCCTGATTGCCAAACACGGTATCCTCCGATACCTGCAACACTGCTGAAAGATTTTCAATATAATCAATGACTGAACGGTGGCAGGCTACAACACCTTTTGGGATGCCTGTTGAACCCGATGTGAATACAATATACAGTGCATCGGTATCAATGCTTTTTTCACGGACTGCCGACAGTGCTTTCGTATCCTGCGGTGTAGCTGATATCTGCTCATATAAATATACTTGTCCCTGATAGCCCATTTTGTAAAGCCTATCTGTTGTTGCTTTATCGCAGATTACCGCCTGCGGCGAAAGTGTCTTAAAAATCAGTTCCATTCTGTAAGACGGCATTTCCTCATCAACCGGCACATAATAGCACCCCGCATAAACCACACCTAAAAATGCAGTAATCGTCTGCGGGCTTTTTTCCATAAAAACCACCACCGGCTTTTTATACAATCCATCTTTTAAAAGCACTGTTCCGACAGACCGCGCCTGCATATAAACCTGCCGGAACGTAAGGCTGTCCGTTTCACTGGCATATGCCGTCTTTTCCGGTTCTTTCAGATATGCCGCTTCCAGATATTCTAATACATTTCTCATACTACCTCATTCCTAAGCGACTTTGTCGCGAAGCTGCGATGAGAAATTCGCGCAGGCGATTTCTCATCTGCAATCAGAGAGATTTGTTTTCGCTCAGAAACAAATCTCCGTGTGAAAAATATGCTCTCAAGCATATTTTTCGCATTTTCCTCATTCCGCAGGCATTTTAATGCCGGAGGAATCGCGAGCCAAATCTTATTTGGCTCTGCGATAAAACGACTTTGTGACGCCTGCGGCACAAAGTGAAACATCAAGCTACGCTTGATGTACGAAAATCTTTAATTTATGGATTTTCGCATTTGCCTCCATTTCTGAGCGACTTGTCCGCCGCACGCTGCCACCGCCGCCTCCGCCAGCAGTTCCATACAGTCTGTATACGGTACGGCACACGGACATTTTTCTTTTAAATTTAAAATGGAAATTTCCGTACAGCCAAGTACAATTCTTTCTACGCCGCCGGATACGAGTTCCTGTAAAATGCGGTTAAACGCCGCCATATCCGGCTCTTTTCCCGCTTTTATCCGGTAAATCAGCGCCATAAGGCTTTTTTGTGACAGCGCACCCGGCAGAACACTCTCGATTCCTGCATTTTTTAAACTTTCTTTAAATACACCGCCTGCAATCGTGCCGTCCGTTGCCAGCAGTCCCGCTTTTTTTATGTTCTGTGCCTTTAAGGACTGCACCGTCAGTTCAACCATATTGAAAAGCACGGCATGGGAAAGTTCCTGTTGTATCTGCGTATAAAACGCATGTGCTGTCACACACGGCATTGCAATATAATCACATGCGCCGTCTAAAAAATGCGCCGTCTGCCGTAATGCCGTCACAGGATTTTCCGCCTGCGGTCTGCCTAAAAGATACGCACTTCTGTCAGGAATCTGTGTATTGCTGTATACAATCACCGGTATCTGCTCCTGGTCGGTATCTGCCGCTGTCATTGCGGTTATCCGTTCCATAAAACAGGCAGTCGCCATCGGTCCCATTCCGCCTAAAATTCCCAGTGTCTTCATTTTCTTTTCCTTCCATAATAAACGGATTGCTTATTGCAGGACAAATTCCGTCTGCGGTGTTGCAGGATACCGGTCTGCGGCAAAATCATAGAAATTCGGCTTTATCTGTGTAAAGTCGCGCACCTGCTTATCCGTCAGCATAAAACACGTAAATCCGTTGGAAATCTGTGTGGCATCAAAATGATACCAGCCTGTCCCAACATTACACAAAATCCAGTAGTGGTGGCTGCCGTCCCCTGCGTTCTGCCGCTCCACACGCATGGTTTCCGCTCCGGCACGCTGTAACAGCACATTTGCAACAGCATAATACGTATAGCAGTCGCCGCCTGTCGTGCCGTTCTGCTCAATATTCTGAAGTCCTGCATACCATTCCGCATCCCAGTCATCTGCAAGGCGCACGCCCGCATACGTAATATTGTTATGCGCATAATCAAAAATGGCTTTTGCCTTTTGTCCGAGTGACATCTGCGGTGTTGTAATCTTTGCCAGTACACTGTCAACCAGCGCATATGCCTCCTGCCAGTCCTGTGCGCGTTCCACCACGGTTACGCTTGCATTGACCTTTGCCAGGTTGCCCGCACTGTCTGTTGCCAGATAAGCGATAGGGTACGTTCCCGTCTGTCTTGTATTGACAGACACCTTTTCAACCGTTACATTCACCGGTCCGTCCACATCATCCACGGCACTGACCCCGTCCAGATATGAAACAGTATCCCCGATGGTCACTGTGATGTTATGTACACCGTTAATCTGCGGCGCTGTTTTATCTTTATGCACCCATTCGAGTGTCTGTGTATATTTTTTACTTCTTCCCTTTTTATTTTCCACTACAAACTCAACCGTCTGCTTTCCAATCTGATGCACCGGCATATCTACAAAAGTGACCAGCACCTCTGTGTCATCATACGTTTCAATAAAATCCTCTGCCGATACATCTTCTTCCATATCGAGTACCAGCGGGTGTGTCTTTACATAAATGCCCCGGTTATATACCATATTCATCAGAAAAAATGCGGCTGTTCCTATGATAATCATTGCAATGGACCATTTTAAAACGAGTGCAGCCCCCTTTTTCAGGCGTCGTTTTTTCTTCTTTTTCCGTGCCATTTGCTACTCCGTTTTCAATCCTTCTATGAGCGGAAAATGTAGATTTGACACTCATAGCATTTTATACAAATTTTTCTTCATTGTGCGGCTTTTACCGCATATTAATAATTATACCCATACCACTCGTAATTTGCAACTTTATCCTGTTGATTCCTTACCGGACATCATGGCACAATTATCCTTTGTTTAGATAAATTTTCTTGTATCCCGCTTCATTTTATGATACCATGACAATGCAAAAAACAAAGGAGAGAAAATGATGAATTATAAAACACAGGGCGTCTGTTCACGCGCCATTCATTTTGATGTTGTTGATAATAAAGTAACCAATGTAGCTTTTGAGGGCGGCTGCTCCGGCAATACACAGGGTGTTGCTGCTTTAGTAGAAGGCATGGATATTGATGAAGCCATCCGCCGTATGGAAGGTATCCGCTGCGGATTTAAGTCTACTTCCTGCCCGGACCAGCTTGCAACGGCTTTAAAGCAGTATAAGGCTCAGAATTAATTATGGGAAATGTGGCGCGTTTTAAGCGCATTTATATAGAAATCACCAGTTCCTGTAATTTAAAATGTTCTTTTTGTCAGGAAACCCTGCGCAGTCCGCATTTTATGTCTGTCGATGAATTTGCACATACCTTACAGCAGATCCGTCCGTACACCAACTACATTTATCTGCATGTAAAGGGCGAACCGCTGCTGCATCCGCAGCTTGATGAAATTCTTGCGCTGTGCCGCAGGGCAGGTGTAACCGTAAATCTTACAACAAACGGGACACTGCTTGCGCAAAAACTTCCCATACTGCTTGCACAGCCTCCCCATCAGATGAATGTTTCCCTGCACAGCGCAGACGACAATGACTGCATTGACATGGATACTTACATTGCGCAGTTATTTGCCTCCTGTGAAACACTGCTTGCACAGACGGATACTGAGATTTCCCTGCGGCTGTGGAATACCACCGGTGTTCCAACACTGTTCGGAGAAAAAAACTGCGTGATTAAACGACATTTGTACGTCAATGTGCAGTCACCTTTTGAATGGCCTGCACTTGATAATGCGTACTGCAACGACAGGGGCTTTTGTCAGGGACTGCGCCAGCATATGGCGGTTTTAAGTGACGGAACGGTCGTTCCGTGCTGCTTAGACGGCAATGCCGCCATGGCGCTCGGCAATATTTTTACAACACCGCTAAAGGACATTCTTGCCGGGGAACGGAGTGTGCGTTTTATAGAAGGCTTCCGTGCCAAACGTGCCGTTGAACCACTGTGCCGGCATTGCAGCTTTAAAGAACGTTTTTCCCATAAAATGTAGTATTTAACAGATTATTTATTTTTTACACGGCAAGCGTAGCTTGACGTTGGCTATATTGTTTATGAGCAAAAACAAATAGCTATGATGGCAGATGAAAAACCGCTTTCGCAAATTTCTCATCGCCTCTTTACAACAAGCTGCTCAGAAATGAGGATTATTATGAAACGGATTGTACTTACCGGCGGCGGTACTGCCGGACACGTTACACCGAATATTGCACTGCTTCCGAGCTTAAAGGAAGCCGGATATGAAGTTTTTTACATCGGTTCTTATACCGGCATTGAAAAACAGCTGATTGAAGACCTTGAAATCCCGTATTACGGCATTTCTTCCGGAAAATTAAGACGCTACAAAAGCCTTAAAAACCTTTCCGACCCGTTCCGCGTTCTCAAAGGGTATTTTCAGGCAAGGACGCTGATGCGCAAAATCAAGCCAGATATCGTCTTTTCCAAGGGCGGTTTTGTATCCGTGCCGGTTGTTTTAGCGGCAGGACATAAGCGGATTCCGGTTATTATCCACGAATCTGATATGACACCGGGACTTGCCAATAAAATTGCCATGCGTTCCGCAACGAAAATCTGCTGTAATTTCCCGGAAACGGTTCAGTATCTCCCACAGCAGAAAGCTGTGCTTACCGGTTCTCCTATCCGGAAGGAACTGTTACAGGGCAATAAACTTGCCGGACTGAATCTGTGTCATTTTAACACAGAAAAACCGGTTATTCTTGTTGTCGGCGGAAGCACCGGCGCCGTAAAAGTCAACAATGCCGTGCGTGCCATTTTACCGGAGCTGTTAAAGGATTTCCAGGTGGTTCATCTGTGCGGCAAGGGCAAAACCGATAAAAGCTTTGAAAATAAAGAAGGCTATGTCCAGTTTGAATATATCAGCAAGGAAATGCGCGATTTATTTGCAATGAGCGATATTGTCATTTCGCGTGCCGGTGCCAATGCAATCTGCGAACTGCTTGCCTTAAAAAAGCCGAATCTTTTGATTCCGCTTTCTGCCAATGCAAGCCGCGGCGACCAGATTTTAAATGCCAACTCCTTTAAAAAACACGGCTACTCCGCTGTTTTAATGGAAGAGGACATTACACCGGAAACACTGCTTGCGGCCGTGCGCGACCTGTATCAGAAGCGCATGACTTATGTCAATAACATGGCTTTAAGCGAGCAGAATGACGCTATCGGCAAAATCATGGAACTGATTACGGCAAATTCCAAGTAATTTTAAATCAACTGGAAAACGGTAGGGATTTTTAATTAAAATCAGGGATTTAAAATGATTTCATGTAAAATTTTATAAAGCTATATAAAACAGAGTGTGACAATAGATTGGCACAACTGCCGCTTTTATCACACTCTGTTTTTATTTTAAATTTTATTTTTGACGGTTTAAACAGCTTTGCCGTCAACGCAGTTTGATTTCCTTTATCTGCTGTGCAATGACTTCCTGCTCCGCTAAAATATCCTCTGTGCTATTTTGCTGCTCATACTCTGAAAGATACGTTTTCCATTTTTCCTTCACCGCCGCATAACCGCCTGTCTCAAGTTTTTCATAATCTTCTTCGGATTGTCCGTTATTGTATAAATCCATAACTTTTTCCATACCGTATGTGTTTATGAGCCACGTCACAAAAGACTCACTGTAAATGTACCACAGATGATTTGCCTCTTTACTCACATCTTTATACGGATATTCTTTCTCGCCTGCTCCGATTTTGTCCATGATTTCCTCTAGGGAAATCTTTCCTGTCACACCCGCTTCCTCCTCTGCCGCGTTATACTTTTCTATAACCTTTAACAAATCATCTGCCGGATATACGCTGAAAGTGCTGTTGCTTTTTCCCGTAACCTGCCGTTCACAGTATTCTGCCAGTCCGTCCATAAGGCTGTTTGAAAATGTTTCGCCGCATATCATATGTGTCAGTTCATGTTCAAGGGTCGGCTGACCTGCCTCCTGCATATCTTTATCCATATAAACGGTCGTAAACAGCCCGTCCGCCGCATCTACTATCGGCAAATCACATTGTCCACCTATGCTCCGGTAACTCATATCCGCTATTTTTATAAGAACACGGATATAAACCGCCTTCGGATTGTATTTTGTATACCAGTCCGCATTTCCTGTCAGCCCGGTAATTTTCTGCACCGCATTATGAAATTTTCTTTCAAATTCTTCCTCATTTCCATAATCGGCATATGTCAGATTCAATCCCTGCCACATTGCCTGCGGATATTGCAGTCTGAATTCGATGCCGGAAACCTGATTTTCTCCCTGCGCCGCCTGTGACACTTCTTGTTCTGTTTTTTGCTCTGTTTGGTGTTCGGTTTGATTTTGTACGGTGTTACACCCGCTCAGACTGCACGATAATGCCGCTGCTAAAATTACCCCGGATAATATGCCCGCACCTGCCCGCTTTATCATTTCTTTTTTCATTACCCTCGCCCCATTTCTTTGATAAAGTGTCTGATACACTCTCTTTTATTTTCTTAAATATATCGCAGCCTTGCCAAAAAACAACACATAATCCGTGAACTGTCGTTTTTTCCTGTTCAAATGTCACTTGACTTTCCCATAAAAATGCACTAGACTAATAATAGGAATAGTTACTAGAATTTTGTAAAACAAGGAGGATTTATGGCTACGGTTAAATATAGCAGACAGCGTGAGGCGATTAAGAATTTTTTAATGTCCCGCAAGGACCACCCGACTGCTGAGGTTGTATATGAACATGTTTTAAAGGCTTTTCCGAATATCAGCCTTGGAACAGTTTACCGCAATCTTTCTTTTCTGGTTGATAACGGTCAGGCAGTCAAAGTTCCTTGTGAAGACGGCTCTGTCCACTTTGACGGAAATGTCATGCCGCATTATCATTTTCAATGTACAGAATGTGGTGCAGTAATTGATCTGGATTTTGACGGTGCAGAAGAAAGCAGACAGTTCTGTACTGCCGCCGCCAGCAATTTCGACGGACAAATTGAGGGCAACGTCACTTTCTTTTACGGAAAATGCCCTTCCTGCGCACATAAAAACGAGCAGTAAACGCTTTTAAAATTTTTGATAAAATATCAAATAAGCTTTAATGATGTCCCGAAAAACCGGGCATACTATAAGCAGGAATTAAAAATAGGAATTATTATTATTTTCTATTGACAAATGACTTGGCGCATGATATATTATAGTCACAGCAAAACAATAATGATTACTATTTTAAAAATAAAAAGCAAAGGAGATTAAAGCTATGAAATTTGTATGTTCTATTTGTGGTTACGTTTATGAAGGAGAAGCTGCACCGGCTGAATGTCCGGTCTGTCATGCAGGCGCTGATAAGTTTGTTGTCCAGTCCGGCGAAAAGACATGGGCAGCTGAACACGTTGTCGGTGTTGCACAGGGTGTCAGCGAAGACATCTTAGCTGATTTAAGAGCAAACTTTGAAGGTGAATGTTCAGAAGTCGGCATGTACCTTGCTATGGCAAGAGTTGCTCACAGAGAAGGCTATCCTGAAATCGGTATGTACTATGAAAAGGCTGCTTATGAAGAAGCTGAACACGCTGCAAAATTCGCAGAACTGCTTGGTGAAGTTGTAACAGACAGCACAAAGAAGAACCTTGAAATGAGAGTTGAAGCTGAAAACGGCGCAACTGCCGGTAAGACTGATTTAGCAAAACGCGCTAAGGCTGCAAATCTGGATGCTATCCACGATACCGTGCATGAAATGGCACGCGATGAAGCTAGACACGGAAAGGCTTTTGAGGGTCTTTTAAAGAGATACTTTGGATAATTGTTGACACTACGTTGTTAATAGAGTGTTTTAGGTATTCTAGGTGTGGAAGTCTTATGGCTTCTACACCTTTTTTACAATTTTTCTGCTGCGCTTGACGTTTGCACTCTGTGCCGCAGACAGCACAGCATAGGAGTTCACGCTATTTATATAATTTATTTTCTATAACGTAAAAGACTCCACATAAGGTGGAGCCTTCACATAATAAATCTGTCTTATTAAATGCCCTATAGGCGCTGTTTCAAGATTAAATCTTGTATAGATTGACTATACTATAGTAAATAATTAATGTCAATAATTATTTACTATATACGTACAATTCTTTTAACTTTTCATTTATTTTATCCATTGCATCAGCCGAAAATTTTACCCCATAAAGTAAATCTGAACTATTCTTTGGTTTGTATATTCTCATTTTACTTACGGTAGTAATTTGTTCCATAAGAGCGGCACTTCCAGATTTTAACTTTAAGATTTCTTTCTCGTATATTTGCAACGTCTTTTTCTCTCTCTTAAGTTTATCAACACGATTTTCCAAATTACTAAGATGAGCCGTTATATCTTTTGCTAAACTTGTTTCTGTTTCCGAATTAGCCTTCATCGTTTTTTTCAAAAGTTCTAATGTTTTTGTTAATTCAGAAATTTCTTCATCGACCTGAGTTATTAACTTAATATACTTTGCATTAAGTTTATCATGCAATTCATTTCCTAAAAAAACATCCCTATCATATGTGTCTTCTTCATTTCCTGATGAAAGTGGAATTACAGTTACGACAGGAGAAGATTGTTTATTATCATTATCTAATACAATGGCATAATGTAAACCACCATGTTCACTACCGATATTAAAACCAAAATTCAGAGAAATAACATCTCCTCTTTTATATCTTGGAATCAGTTTATAATCAAATTTTTCTTCGGTAAGTAAGTATTTACTATAACTCTCAATCCAATATGCAACTAAATCAGCTTTCTTTTTATGTTTTGGATTAGGACTGTTGATAAATACTTCAAAAGTATTATTTAACTGCTTTATAGCATTCTTTTTGTGTTTTATGATGTCATCATCAGTAATATTCTTTCCCATTTTATCCCCTCACTTTACTTCTTTATACAAAAACTTTTGGATAATTTACATCTTAAACATTTAGAAAAATCATTCAAACTCCTGTCGACAATACAGTCTGAACACCTAAACTAAAAAGATACGTTTTTAACATTTTACTGTTTTTCATCTAGCAGCTTATCTACCAGTTCAATCGCTTCCTGAATCATTTTATCACAGTGGGTCTTTTTATCCCCGCCTTTTTGTGCATTGGCTCTTAACAAATCCGCACAATCTGTCATGCCGTCGTGTTTCTCTGCGATTCCTTTTCTGAATTGCTGGACTGCCATAGGCGAATCAACGCCCTTTGCGCCAAGCACCATAAGTCCTGCCGTGATTGCACCGCATGTACCGCCGCATTTCATGCCGCCACCGAAATTACAGCCAATCGCCGCACAGAGATTTTCGTCAATCCCCAGTTCATCGGCATAAACCCGCATAATCGTCTGCGCACAGTTATTAACCATCGGTGTTTCATTTCTAAGTTCCATTGCTTTTTCAATATGTTTATTCATCAGATTTCCTCCTGTGAGCAGATATCTGCTGCCTGCTCTATTCATTATTTTTAAAGAAAATGTACCCTTTCCGTATCGTACCGGTCTTCCTGCTTCTTTTCTTCTGCCGGATATCCCAGTGCAAAAATGCCAAACGCACTTTGGTCTTCCGGCAGTTTTAAAATTGCTTCTACCGCCTGCATACGCTCTTTAACCGGCGCAATGCCGATCCACACGCCGCCCAGTCCGATTTCATCGGTCGCAAGCCACATATTTTCCATGGCGATACTCATATCAATCTGCGCATATTCCGGTATTTTACAATCTTTCCGGTATGCCGTGATAATTGCCTGCGGTGCATCTGCAAGCAGTCCTGCATATGGACTTGTCTTTGAAAGCTCCTGCAAAAGCATCTTATCGTCCGTGACATAAAACTCCCACGGCTGCTGGTTGCCCGCAGACGGCGCCGCCATTGCCGCGCGCAGGATATATTCCAAATCTTTCTTTTCTATTTTTCTATCCTGAAATTTACGGATACTGACCCGTGTAAATAAATTTGCCATGCTGCTCCTTTCCCAAACGGCTCTGCCGCCCTTATCCCTGTATTGCTTTTCTAAACCACCGTCCGGTTTCCGATAAATCATCTTCTGTCCAGCCGCCGGTTTTACTACAGCCCGGCTGGATGAGTGCCGATGTTTCATTTTTATTGGAAAGACTCCATGCTAAGAAGCTGACACCTCTGTCATTTAACAAATCCAGCCAGCTTTGTGCCGAATCATAATCAATGCCGCCGTTTCCCGAAGCATCACAAATACTGCATTCACTGACAAATACCGGCACACCAGCATTTAACGCAGACTCCAGTTTACTGCGCAGGGAAGCTTTATGTGTGCCCGCGTAAAAATGAAGCACGTACATCACATTATCGTCATCCAGCTCATTTCCCGCTACTGCGTCAATATCCTGCGACCATGTATTCGTACCCACCAGTATCAGCGCACTGCTGTCATACTGCCGGATACAGGAAATCACGTCCTCGGCATACGGTTTAATCTGGCCGTTCCAGTCAGAATTCTGCGGTTCATTGCAGATTTCATAAATTACATTGTTATGTCCTGCATATTTATCTGCCATTTCCGAAAAAAATGCTTTGGCTTCTTCCTTATTCCGGTTCGGATTCCCGTCACTTAAAATATGCCAGTCAATAATGACGTACATGCCAAGCTCTGTCGCATAGGATACACCGTCATCAATGAGCTGTTTTAAAGCTTCCTTATCACCGCCGTTACAGTATCCGCCATATTCTTCGGTATACATCGCAAGACGCACTACATTGGCGCCCCAGTCGTCCCGCAGTGTTTCAAATGCTTCTTTATTAACATATTCAGGAAACCACGCCAGTCCGTGTGTGCTGACACCGCGAAGCTGTACGGCATTGCCGGAAGCATCGGTAAGCGTTGTACCGGAAACCCGCAGTCCGCCTGATGCCGGCCGTGGACTGCTCCCCGTTCCCGATGAACCGCTTGATTTACCTGCACTGCCTGAACTGTCTGAATTTTGCGAACCGTCTGATGAGCCGCCTGTCTGTCCGTTTTGTGTTTCTTCCTTTATAATACCTGTCTGACTGTCATCACTCTGATGGTTATCCTGCCCCTGCTCTGCCAGACTGTCCCCTGACTGTCCGTCATCTGTTACCGTAACCGCAACGCCTTCAATCACAGCTTCCAGTTGATACGCCTTTAATTCATAGTTTTCCGTCCGGCTGATGATAAAACCGATTCCCTGCGTATGTTCTCCCGCCGGAATCTCCCGGTTATAGTCCACCGGCGATAATGTAAATGAAACCGTTCCGTCCTCTGCCGTACTGCTCTCAACGCCGCAGTTCCAGCTCTGCTCCATCACCGTACCGCTTCCCGCCGGAAATGTAATCTTCCAGCTTTCAATATCCTTTTTGCCGGTACTGAAAATATTTAACTCATACTGTATGTACTTCCGCCCGTCCGATTCCCATGCATTGCCCGGCGTAAACTGCGCCTGTGCCTCCTGATTTTTTGCATTGGATTTTGCGGTGCTTTCCTTTTCATCGTAAACAGGTCTTTCGTTATTTGTCAGCGCACCGTTTTCAACATTTTGCGGACTGCTTCCTTTTTTTTCTGCATTGGCAATCAAAAATCCTGCCATCACACCTGCCAGCAGAATAACCACCGTAAGCACTGCTCCAATCAGTATCTTTTTCTTTTTATCCATGGTATTCCTCATTTCTGAGCAACTTGTTGCGAAGAGGCGATAAAAAATTCGCAAACGTCTGCTGTTTATTTTTAGTATTACGTTCACTATAGTAATAATTATACTACAGCTTTCCACATGATTCAATACCATTTGTATATAAAATGCACACAAAGTACCATTGCCAAATACTTCCTTTTTCCATTATACTATATTAAAATACACTTAAAATTGTATAAAAAATAAATTACCCAGAAACGAGGATGATTATGTTTGATTCAAACCGTAAAAAGACTTTTCACAGTCAGGCTTTGAACCGGCTGACTGTGCTGGAACGGCTGACATGGCTGATTCCTGTCGGATTTATTGTGCGCGAAATCATTTACACACACTCTGAAATCGAGGAAGTTTTACACGATTCCCCTTCCCCTGCGGTCATTATAGCTTTAATTATTGCTATACTTTTTGTTACCGCTTTGCAGGCCGGATTCTGGTTTCTGCTTGCAAAGGTGCTTTTTCATTTTGCAAGAAAACAGATTATGCGAAATAACTCCTTTATTACCGTTGAGTATCTGGACTATTACCGGGATAAGCTCACCGGACTTTCTCCCGGCACAATCAGCCTTTTAACGGATTTAAAAATCGAGCCGAAAAAAGACCGTGCCGCCTGTATTTTAAAATATGAAAATATGGGAATTCTTAAAATGGAAGAAAACCGCTATATCGTCAATACCGATGTTCCCGAATTTGCTTCTCTACGGGAGAGTGACCGTTTTCTTTTAAATGCTTTATGCAACGGTACTTTTAACGCCCAGAAGGAAGGCAACTGGATTTATATGTTACAAAAGGAAGCCGTGGCAGACGGTTATTTAACCAGCCGCCTCTCTTCCACCGACAAGCAGAAAGAAACCACTTCCACCTGCAGCCGCTGTGTATTAGGCTGTTCGGCACCGCTGTTTTTTATTGTCATTATGAGCTTTGTATTTTACGCCTTCAAAGACCGTGTAAATGCTTATTTTGAAATTTTAGATGCGCTTCCCGAAACGGCTTCCTTTGGGGAACAGACCAATTATCTGCTTCAGTACCCGGAATACCTCCCCGTACTGGCAGGCCTGATGATTATGGTTTTGCTGTTTTTCCTGTGCCTTATTATTCCGCTGCTTGTCTTTGTAGGAACGATTAGTTCAGGATTTACAAAAGCGCATTTTAAGCGGACAACCCTTGGAAATCAGATGACCGAATACATTTACGGCATGAAAAATTTTATTCACGATTTTTCAAATTTAAGTGAAGCCACACAAAATGAATTGGTTTTGTGGGACGATTATTTAGTTTATGCTGTTGTTCTCGAAGAAAACCAGCAGATTGTCAATGACATTATTAAAAGGAGGAAATCATTATGAATGCATCATTTATCGGAGGTATCATCGCAGTCGTTGTAATACTGCTGATTATTGCCGTTATCAAAACTTATAACCACATGGTTGTTTTAAGAAACCGTGTCGACAATCAGGGGGCTCAGATTGAAGTGCAGTTAAAGCGCCGCGCCGACCTGATTCCGAATTTACTTGAAACTACCAAAGGTTACGCCCACTACGAGCAGGAAACCTTATCAAAAATCACCGAATTAAGAAGCCGTGTTTTAAATGCGTCTTCTGCCGCAGAATCTTTTGAAGCCGGAAATGCACTCGGCAGGGAAATTTCCCACATTCTTGCTGTGGGTGAACAGTATCCGGAATTAAAGGCCAACCAGAATTTCTTACAGCTCCAGTCGGAGTTAAAGGAAACGGAAAATAAAATCGTTATGGCGCGCCAGTTTTACAATGATACGGTTACAAAGTACAATACCGCTATTATGATGTTTCCGCGTTCTATCTTTGCGGGACTGTTCGGCTTCCGCCAGAAAGACCTTTTAGCCGCCTCTGAAGAAGAACGTCAGGCAGTACATATTAATGCGAATATGTTTCAGTAAGATATAAAAAATTTATTCACATATTTTTAGGACAGCTGTTCATTTTTAGAGCGGCTGTCCTTTTTTATCTTCTCCCCACTGGCAATCTCCCGTCAAATATACTATAATAATTCTATTATGAATGAATTAGATACCAAATATATGAAAGAAGCCATAAAACAGGCTAAGAAAGCGTTAAAATTAAAAGAAGTCCCGATTGGCTGTGTCATTGTCTATCAGGACAAAATTATTGCGCGCGGGTACAACCGCAGAAATACCGACAAGACCACACTCGGACATGCAGAAATTACCGCAATCAAAAAAGCCAGCCGCGTTATCGGCGACTGGCGGCTGGAAGACTGTACGATTTATATTACACTTGAACCGTGCCAGATGTGCGCCGGGGCGATTGTACAGGCACGGATTCCAAGGGTTGTTATCGGCTCGATGAACCCGAAAGCCGGGTGCGGCGGTTCTGTGTTAAATATTCTTCAAATGGAGCAGTTTAACCACCGCTGTGAAGTGACCCGCGGTGTACTGGAAGAAGAATGTTCCACCATGCTTTCTTCCTTTTTTAAACAGTTACGTCAGGAAAAAGCAAAGCGGAGGGAACCATCGTGAAATTTGAGTACAAAAACAATCATCTGATACTGCGCGTTCTCACCGCCGAATATGCCGATGCCGTGCTTTCTTTTTACCGGCGCAACCGGGAACAGTTTGATATTTATGAAACGGATAAGCCGGACCATTTTTACACCAAAGCATTTATCCAGTCCCTTTTAACTGCGGAATACAACGCTTTTGTTGCCGGAAAACACATCCGCTTCTTTTTGTTTGATACGAATTTCCCCGACAAGATTATCGGAACGGTGTCCTTTTCTGACATCAAAAAGGGAGCATTTTGTTCCTGCACCACCGGTTATAAAATTGACAAAGAATTCCAGCATTTAGGTTACGGACGGCGTATGCTGACCATGGCTTTAAAAATTCTTGTCACGGAAGTGCACATGCACCGCGTAGAAGCCTATATTGCACCGCAGAACACCGCTTCCATTTCACTTGCCACAAAGCTTGGATTTATTCCGGAAGGCACTGCTTACTCTTATGTATATCTGCGTGGCAAATGGGAAGACCACCTGCGCTTTGTCTATATTTCCTGATACCAGTATCCGAAATATGGATTGGAATAGTCGCTTCTGTGGCTCTTTTTGAAGTTGCAAAAGCCAAACATCGATGCCATAAACCGCTCCCGGTTACAGTACATTCCCGGAACTCCGATAAAATACCGGGTGTTGTTGTCATTTTCACAGACTTTTCCAAAAAGAATATGCTTAAAATTATAATATCCATGCACTAGAAAGCTGTTGTTTACAACAGCGTCGTCCTCAATCGGAAGCTGCTTTAAAAGCTCCGGTGTCACTTCCACACAGTCATAAAAGTAGTCATCTTCAAACGCATCTATAAAATCCCGGTTGATAAATACTTTTTCAAATGCCGGCATTTCCTCTTGTGGCTTTGCATTTTGCGGCGTTGTGTGTTGCAGTTTTGTATTTTGTGGCATTGTGCCTTGCGGATTTGTATTCCGGAACAATAACTCCTGCACCGCTTCCATGGCGCGTACCTGCTGTGCCTTCATCTGTGCCGTTTCCTGTTGCAAATCCGCCTGCCGACCGGCTGACTGTGCGGATTCGGGTGTTGCCGGCTTTGATGTTACTGCCGCTTCTTCTACCTCATTTTCTGAAACATCTTCCGCGTTCCGCCGCACTGTTTCAGATTCACGCACATTCCCAGACATTTCCGCGGATTTTCTCTCCGCCTCCTGCCCTGTTGTCCGGTTTACCTGTTCTTTCACAGACACTTCCTCTGAATCTGCCTGCACCACCGGATTTGAAGCCGCCGCTGCTTCCGGCTGTGCAAATGTAATGTCCTCTGTATTCAGTATACAATCCTCCCACAGACTGAACATACGGTAAAAGTCCTCATTTTCCCTTGCAAGCGCAATGCCGCTGATATCTTCAAATGTATAACCCGATTGATTGATATTCATTGGATTGAATAAATCCTGATACTGTCCGATTCCCTGATTGACCATGACTGTTCCTGTTTTTAGCAGGGTAAACCCGCCCGGCTGATGTTTCTTTCCATCAACCATCACATAAACGCCAAATAACTCAGGGGTATCTGTATAGACACCTTTTACGGAAACTGTCAGCTTAAACTGTCCGTTTCTGACCTCCGCTTTGGCAAACCCGACATTTTTATCCCGGACACCGCCCGGGTACGCATAAATATATGAAACCAGTCTTTTATAATCCGCCATATTTCCTCCAATTCATACTATTAATAGACTGCTTGCAGTGAACTCCTAACGCAACCTTATGAATTGGATTTTTAAAATATGACGGATTTTTATACTTCACATTACTTCCCTGTATCTTCCGAAAGCACATTTGCAAGTTCGGCAAACTGCGCAAGGGTCAGTGCTTCTCCACGCACGGTTGCAGAAAGTCCGCATTTTTCAAGAGCTGCTGCCATCTGTTCTTTGGACACGGACAGCTCAGGACTGTTCCCGACACTGTTTGTCATCGTCTTTCTGCGCTGATTGAAAGATGCGCGGATTAAACGAAACATCAGATGCTCGTCAGCAACTTCTACCGGCGGCTTTTCATAACGCGTAAGCTGAATAACAGCGGAGTCCACATTCGGACGCGGCATAAAACAGCTTGCCGGAACATTTAATAAAATCTGCGGCTTTGCATAATACTGCACCGCAAGCGAAAGCGCACCGTAATCCTTCGTTCCCGGTCCGACCTGCATACGGTCTGCCACTTCCTTCTGCACCATAATCGTAATGCTGTCTAACGGCACATGGCTTTCAAACAGTCCCATAATAATCGGCGTCGTGATATAATACGGAAGATTGGCAACGACCTTAATCGGCTTTCCGCCGTTACGCTCATTGGCAAGCTTTACAATATCCAGCTTTAAAATGTCTTCGTGAATAACCGTAACATTGTCATACCACGAAAGCGTATCCTCCATCAGAATCGGAATGAGTTTATCGTCAATTTCAACAGCAACGACTTCTCTTGCATTTTCACATAAAATCTGTGTCATCGTTCCGATACCCGGTCCGATTTCCAGTACAAAGTCGTCTTTTGTCACACCGGCATCGCGCACAATTTTTTCGACCACATTTTCATCAATTAAGAAATTCTGTCCGAATTTTTTTTGAAATGAAAATCCGTAGCGGTTCAATACGGCGATTGTATTGGTGGGATTTCCGAGGTGCATTACGTTTTTATAATCTTTTTCCGCCATGCTGCATTTCCTTTCTTAGTCCTGTGCCGCCGAAAGCCCGAACAGCTTCCTTGCGTTTGCATTGGTAATATCAATGACCTCCTGTGCCGTCATCTGCTTAATCTGCGCAATCCGTTCCGCCACATACGGAAGGTAGCCGCTGTAATTTCTCTTGCCGCGGTTAGGTTCGGGTGCCATATACGGACAGTCTGTTTCCAAAAGAATCTTCTCTGTCGGAATGGCTTCTACTGCTTCGACTGCCTTTTTTGCATTTTTAAACGTCACAACACCGCCAAAACCGAAGTAAAAGCCCATTTTTAAAAATTCCTGTGCTGCTTCTTTGGAATACGAATAGCAGTGAATCACGCCACCAATCTGTTCGGCATGTTCTGCCCTCATGCAGGCAAGCGTGTCCTGACAGGCTTCCCGTGAATGGATAATCACCGGTTTTTTAATGTCTGCCGCAAGGCGGAGCTGTCTGCGGAACCACTGCTGTTGTATTTCTTTTGCCGGTTCCGGGTAGTGGTAATCCAGTCCGATTTCACCGATTGCAAGCACCTTTTCATTTTCCGATGCCGTCTTTTTTAACCACGCCATGCGTGCTTCCGTTAATTCTTCCACATCTTCCGGGTGGATTCCGACTGCCGCATAAATTTTTTCATGGCTGTCTGCAAGGGCTACGGACTGTTCACAGCCCGCAAAGCTGGCGCCGACATTGATAATCGTATCAATATCGTTTGCAAACATTTCATCAAAAAGCGCTTCGCGGTCTTCTCTAAAAGCTTCGTCATCGTAGTGTGCGTGTGTTTCAAATATTTTCATAATTTTATTCTTCTCCGCTACTGTTTAAAAATGCATTTAAAAAACTGATACAGTCCGTTTTCCCATACGGAATCTTCGTGTTCCGCACCCTGATAATAACACCGCCTAGCGGATTTCGCTTCCGGCAATCATGTCCTTATCTACTGTCAGTACAGATAAGTTGTCCGCATCATCGGCTGCTGCCAGAATCATGCCCTGTGATTCTACGCCACAAAGCTTACACGGCTTTAAGTTTGTAATCACGGCAACCTTCTTGCCAACCATTTCTTCCGGCTTGTAATACTTTGCGATACCGGATACAATCTGGCGCACTTCATCGCCGATACGGATTTGTGAAACCAGCAGCTTCTTTGCCTTTGGCACCGGTTCACACTTTAAGACTTCACCGACACGAATCTGAATCTTATCAAAGTCATCAATGGTAATTTCCGGCTTTTCTTCTACCTGTGGGTACTGCACACCGCCTGCGGCTGTTTTCTGTGCTGCCTGGATTTCTTCTGCCTTCTTTAAAACTTCTTCTAAATCCAGTCTTGCAAACAGAATTTCCGGCTTGTCCGTTACCTTGACACCGGATGCTCTTAAACCAAACTTGTCTAAATCATCAAAATCACGCACACCGTCTTCTGCATTTTCAGGATAAAGCTGTGCAAGGATTCTCTCTGATGTTTCCGGCATAAAGGATGTTAAAAGGTTTGCACCGATTGTAATGCTCTCTACGAGGTTGTAAAGTACTTCTGCTAGTCTGTCCTGCTTTGTTTCGTCCTTTGCAAGCGCCCAAGGCATGGTTTCATCAATATATTTATTACATCTCTTAAATAATGAGAAGACTTCTGTAATTGCATCGGCTACGTGCAGGGTTGCCATCTTTTCCTGTGCCTTTGCTCTTGTTGCAGTCACAACTGCCTTTAAGTCGTCATCGACTTCTTCGGTCACACCGGTCTTTGTCACAACGCCGCCAAAGTATTTATTGGACATGGCAATGGTTCTGTTGACAAGGTTTCCGAGTGTATTGGCAAGCTCGGAATTTAAACGTTCTACAAGCAGTTCCCATGTGATAACACCGTCATTTTCAAAAGGCATTTCATGAAGCACGAAATATCTGACTGCATCGACACCGAATAAATCTACAAGGTCATCTGCGTAAATTACATTTCCTTTTGACTTACTCATCTTGCCGTCACCCTGTAACAGCCAAGGATGTCCAAATACCTGCTTTGGCAGCGGAAGGTCGAGTGCCATCAGCATAATCGGCCAGTAAATGGTGTGGAAACGCAGAATATCCTTTCCAATCAGATGTAAGTCTGCCGGCCAGTATTTTTCAAATAACGCATCGTTGTTACCGTCTACGTCATAGCCCAGTCCTGTGATATAGTTTGAAAGCGCGTCAATCCATACATAGATAACATGCTTGTCATCAAAATCTACAGGAATACCCCACTTAAAGGAAGTTCTCGATACACATAAATCCTGTAAACCTGCCTTTAAGAAGTTGTTCATCATTTCATTCTTTCTGGATTCCGGCTGGATAAATTCCGGGTGTTCCTCAATATGCTTGATTAAGCGGTCCGCATACTTGCTCATCTTAAAGAAATAAGCTTCTTCCTTTGCAGGCTGTACGGGACGTCCGCAGTCCGGACACTTGCCGTCTACCAGCTGTGATGCCGTAAAGAAGGATTCACAAGGTGTACAATACATGCCTTCATAATGTCCCTTGTAAATGTCACCCTTATCGTAGAGCTTCTTAAAAATCTTCTGCACCTGCTTTTCGTGGTCTGCATCAGTGGTACGGATAAATTTATCATAAGAAGTATTCATTAAATCCCAGATACGCTTGATTTCACCGGATACACCGTCTACAAATTCCTTTGGTGTCACGCCCGCTTCTTCTGCCTTTAATTCAATCTTCTGTCCGTGTTCATCGGTTCCTGTCTGGAAACGAACATCATATCCTTCCTGTCTTCTGAATCTTGCAATGCTGTCTGCAAGCACGATTTCATAAGTATTGCCGATATGCGGCTTTCCTGATGTATATGCAATTGCCGTTGTCATGTAAAACGGTCCCTTATTCTGTGGCATATTATTTTCTCCTTTCAAATCTCCATTGCGGTGCATTTCCCCGCGTTTTTACACATAGACTAATGATAGTGAAATTATGGTAAGATGTCAAGTTTGCAGCCCCGAAAAACAGTTGACTTCTTTGTCATATTCATTGATATTAAGTATAATAACTTCATCGTCAGTATAATCATTTTAGTTTTATGGAGGAATCCCCATTTATGAACAAAAAACGTCTATTTTTTAAGAAGACAGCGGCACTTTTGCTTTGTGCGGTTCTTTTGCTGCCGTGCAGTGCCTGCTTTAACTCTCCGGAAGCCAAAAATCCCGGCAATGATACCGGACAGATTACAGACAGCCCGCATTCTGAAACCCGTAATGAAGCCTTCAATGACTATGTAAACCGTCTTTTTACGGAAACCGTCACAACGGATACCATAACCCTTCATTCCTACATGGAACATCCGTCAGACTTTGGCATTGACAATTACGAGGTCACACTCGGACGGTATGACCTTGCCGCTCTTGACAATACATCTGATATTACCGGTAAACTCACGGCTCTAAAAAGCTTTGACCGCACAACGCTGTCCCCAAAACAGCAGATTACCTACGATGAACTGCTTATTTACCTGCAAAATGAACTGGAATACTCGGATTTATTCCTTTTCCAGACCAGTTTATGCACAACGACCGGTTTTCACGTACAATTTCCGCTGATTCTCGCAGAATACACTTTTGAAGAAGAAAAAGACGTCAAAGAATACTTAGCACTTTTAGAAGACTCGGACGGCTATTTTCAAAGCCTTGCAGATTACGAAGCCCTGCGCAGCCGGAACGGTTATTTTATGGAGGATGCGCTTGCCACACAGATTGCCGGAGAATGTGAAAATTTTATCGAAAGTGCCGGCAGTCCGGACAGCTATCTGATTACGACTTTTGATGAAAAATTAGATGCTTTAACCGGCATTTCCGATGCCGATAAATCGGCTTACAAAACTGCCAATCAGGCGGCAGTCACCGGGCATCTTATAAAAGGCTACCGCATTCTGACAGACGGACTCAAAAAACTTACCGGCACGAACCGTTATCAGGGCGGTCTTTGCAATTACCCGGACGGCGAAAAGTATTTCCGGTATCTTTTAAACCATTCGCTTGGCTGGTCAAAGTCTGTCGATGAATACAATACGCTGCTGGATAGCTATATCCGCTCCAACCTGTTGACAATGCAGACACTGATGGCAAAGGATTCTTCTCTTTCCAGCCAGTTTAACAATTTTTCGTTTTCCATAACCGAACCGGCAGCGGTCCTTACTGATTTAAAGACAAAAATTGCTGCAGATTTCCCGCAGGGACCGGATGTCAGCTATGATATTAAATATATTACCGAAGCGCTGCAGGATTCGGTCAGTCCCGCCATGTACTTTCTGCCACAGCTGGATAATCTGAATATTAATTCTATCTATATTAATCCGAAAGACACACGTTCCTCACAGCTTTATCCGACACTGGCACATGAAGGATATCCGGGGCATTTATATCAGACTACGTATTTTGCGGATTCTGACCCGGACCTTATCCGCTATCTGATTGCACCGGACGGTTATGTGGAAGGCTGGGCTACCTACTGTGAGCTTTTTTCCTATTCGTATGCCGACACCGGAAACCCCCTGCTCAACATGCTTGCACAGGCAAATTACGCCACAATTCTATGTCTGTATGCAAAATGTGACCTCGGAATTAATGCCCTTGGCTGGACGGAAAATGACGTAGCTTCCTATATTGCTGATTTTGGATTTACAGACAAGAATGTTGCGCATGAAATGTATCTGTCCATGGTTTCCAACCCCGGCAATTACTGCAAATATGTGCTTGGCTGGATTGGATTTTCAGAATTAAAAAAAGAAGCCCGGGCGCAGACAGGTTCCGCGTTTTCCAATCCGGACTTTCACAAATATATTTTAGATATGGGGTCTGTGCCGTTTGATATGCTGTTTGACCGCTTAGAGGACTGGTGCAGTGTGCAGTCCGCACAGTAAGCCATACAAAGCTTTAATGCCGGAAAAGTTTTATCACACATTGTCAATGAAACTTTTCCGGCATTATTTTTTAGTAATATCTGCCGCCTGTACAGCACAATCCGCTGCCGCACAAATTACAGCACATATTTAATAATAGAAGTTTTACACAAAAATCACACGTGCCGTTATCTGCGGAGGAACGTCCGTATGCCCTGCCCTGTCCGGCATACCACTGACCGCCGCTGACTAACTGGCGGTAGAGCATCTGATACTGCATATTATCCGGGTCCATTGCCACTGCACGCTGGGCGTGTTCAATCGCCGTTGCCTGTTCACCCTTTCCAGCATGTGCCTGCGCACTGTAAAAGTACCAGCGCCCGTCACGGTCTTCAATTCCGTCAAGCACATTTAACGCTTCAGCAAAGCTGCCGCTTCTGATATAATTGGCGGCAGCTCTTAAATAATTGCTGTTCTTGTCATCTGCGGTATTCTGCCTGCTTTGTCCGCCCTGATTATACCCGTAGCCAAAAGGGCCATACCCCCAGAATCCGCCAAAATCACCGAAATCGCCATACGCACCCTGCCCGCGGTTCTGCGCATCTCCGTCATAGCCGTAGCCGCCCGCATTGTAACCATAACCACCGGAAGCGGCATTTTCCTTTTCTTTCATAATCTGATTATACGCCTGCTGGACGGTTTTAAACATTTCTTCCGCCTGCGCTTTATTCGGATTATTGATATTGGCATCCGGGTGGTATTTCCGGCTCAATGCCCTATATGCTTTTTTAATTTCCTCATCGGAAGCATCTCTTGATACGCCGAGAATTTTATACGGATCTGCCACTGTTTTCTCCTTCTTGCTTTTTAACTTTTATTCGTTTTTCCTTCGCCGCCTGAAACCTTATCCAGACACCGGAATACAATATATTCCTTAAAAGCTGCGCTTCTTCCACTATCGGAAGCCGCTCAAATATCCTTACACAGTCTGCCATCATGGCATTTAATATACTTTCACAATAAGCATCAAATCCCGGCTGGTCCACATGGGTACAAAACACATTATACCGCCCGGCTTTTATATCTTCCTCTGCATCTTCATACGCATCACACAGATAAATAAACTTGCCTAACTGGTATCCCATTTTCTGCAGTTCCTCTGTCCACTCATCCTCTTTCATCGCCATGACAACGGACATCACTGTGGCAAAATAGGACGCTGCGCGGTCGATATTTTCTTCTCCCGCTTTTTCTGCAGCCGAAAGCCCGGAAAGTGCCTGCCGGATTGCTTCTGCTTTCTGCGGGTATTTTCCGCAGATCTTTTTTACCTGCCCTTTTAAAAGTCTGGAATAGGTCAGTCTTGTAACTTTCTTTTCATCTTTCCAGTCATCCACACATTTATAATATGCCATCAGCACATTCATATCCGCAACATACGATGTCACTTCATTTTTGCGTACCGGATGTTTTGCCACAGGATGTATGATGCACCGTTCTTCTAAATACGCTGTCTGTGGCTCGTAAAGCCCGGTGAGCAGAATCACCAGAAACGTCATATCATAACTCAAAGAAACCTGCCCCCGGATACCGTACTGCTCTCTTAAAATGTCACACAGCCCGCAGTAATAGGAACGGTATCTGTCATATTCCTTAAACTTTAATTCCGGTTTGTTGACAATCACATATCCATACATGCCGAGCGGTTCCTTTTCCTTTAATTTTTCTGTAATCTTTCTATATCTTTCTGTATCTTTTTACGCAAAAACCGGAGTACCGCTTCTTTGTACTCCGGTCTGTGCCTATCATATAACAAGTTTGATTTGCCGTCAATTCGTACAGAAAAGAAATTATAAAATCTTTATAGATTCTTTACGAATATTCCCTTTGGATTTGCCATGCCTGCATTATTTATAGGAAACAGCATTGCCTTTACCGCATCCGCCGGATTTGCGAAATCATTTTATCAATCTGCCGCTCATACTCGGAACGGATGGTTTTAATCCTGAAAAGCGGCAGTCCGATGCTTTCAAACAGCTCATTTTTAAATTTATCAGTCTGTGCCGCCTGTTTGGTTTCATGGGACGAATCGTCTAATTCAAGCCCCGCCTTAATATGTAAATCTTTATCACAGATTAAAAAATCAACATGTCTGGATTTGATATACCCTCTGTATTTTCCGATATTTTTCGTTCCGGTAACGGATATAAAATCCTCCAGACGTACTTTGGGACATATCCACAGTCCGTTTTTTGTACATTTTTCTTCTAATATCTTATAAAATGCATATTCTGTCTTTGTCAGCAGAAACTTCTGCCGGTAAGGATACTGCCGTCTTTTATGGCAGCGGTAAAGCAAAAGCGCAGCCACTGCTGCTGCCAGCAGGACTGCCGCAATCTCTGTCTGTATCTTCATATCTTTCTTTTTCTCCATTTCTGCCGGTAGTCCACAAACCGGAGCTTTTCCGTTCTGCAATAAAATTTTCGGCAATTCCTGTAATTGTATAGAAAGAATGTGCAAAGCACATAAAACAAAAACCGCAACCTCCATACAGAAGTTACGGTTCTTTCCTTAGTGCGCCGCCAGGGGTTCGAACCCTGGACACCCTGATTAAGAGTCAGGTGCTCTACCAACTGAGCTAGCGGCGCTTATATTCTCTTTGTTGTCTGCAAGCGCTAACAACAAATGAAAGTATATACGAGTTTTTCAAAAAATGCAAGTATTTTTTTAGTATACATTTAAGTCTGCGATTTTCAGGCAAAATAAAAAGCCCCACAACCTGGCTCCTGTGACCAAATCATAAGACTTCTTTTAGTGCGCCGCCAGGGGTTCGAACCCTGGACACCCTGATTAAGAGTCAGGTGCTCTACCAACTGAGCTAGCGGCGCTTATTTAATTCATCAGCTTGTTTCTCTCAAGCACAAAAGGTATTATACGAAAGAATTTTATAAATTGCAACCCTATTTTTGTATTTATTTAAAAACAATTACGCTTTTTTTACAGTTTTCTTAGATTTCTAATACTTTTCCTGCCTTTTCCTATTGCTTCTATATAATAAAGAACGTATAATTTTTATAATAGCAAGAATTCCAAAGCCATTCGCCCATATAAACCTGCTTATAAACGTGTGAATGTCTTTAACAAATATAGATGACAGATAGGAGTTACTATGGAAAATCAAGATAAAAACCATACCGATGAACCCATTCCAAAAAATCATTTTACACCGAACAGCCGGTATTTTACGATTTTAGTCTATGCACTGGCTTTTGTTCTGGGTGCGATTTTAATTTATATTTTTATCGGACATTTTAATGTGACACTGCGGCTGATTGGACAGATTGCGCATCTGCTTTCTCCGTTTATTACCGGCGCTTTTATTGCATTTGTTTTGTATCCGCTGGTGCATCTGCTTTACCGGGATGTCTTTACCAAACGTTTTAAGATGGCTGTGCGCCCTGCAAAAATGCTTTCTATATTAGTATCCTATCTGCTGGCAATCGGTATTATCACCGTTCTTCTGGTATTTATCATTCCGCAGATATACGAAAGTCTGAGTGATTTAACACAGCTGCTGCCGGTATGGTATAACAATGCCGTTGCCTTTTTAGAACAGTTTGAGGAAACACACACAGCACTTTCCTTTATTGATTATAATGTATTAAATGAAAAAATTTACTCCGCCCTGCCTAAAATCGTAGATTATCTGACCGGCATTATGACTAATATTCTGCCTGTTATTGTTTCTGCCTCCATGGCAATTGTTAAAGGCGTATTAAATTTTGTTATTGCAATTATTGTGTCTGTTTATATGATTTCAGACCACAAGATTATTTTTTACCATTTTAAACGACTGATGTACACGATTATGCCAAAGCAGACGGCTGATACGACACGCAGTATTCTACGTGAAAGCGGTAATATTTTTTCCAGCTTTATTATCGGCAAAGCAATTGATTCCCTGATTATCGGTATTATCTGTTTTGTATGTACAACAATTTTCCGTTTCCCATATGCCGTGCTGCTGAGTGTGATTGTCGGCATTACCAATATTATTCCGTACTTTGGTCCGTACATGGGCGGTGTTATCGGCGGTGTCGTCATTTTGATTGTCAGCCCCGTAAAGGTCATCTTCTGGGCAATTTTAATTTTAATTATCCAGCAATTTGACGGTCTGTATCTGGGTCCGAAAATACTTGGCGAAAAGACCGGACTGCGCCCGCTGTGGGTTATCTTTTCCATTACCGTCGGCGGCAGCTTATTCGGCGTTGTCGGTATGTTTTTAGGTGTTCCGTGTGTTGCCGTACTAAGCTATATTTTAAATCTGGCAATCGAACATTTTTTAAAAAAGAAAAATATTTATATTACGCCGTATGACAATACGGATGAAATGTAATTTCTGCAGAAATACTTTTGCAATAATAAAAGCCACAGGAAGCGGTTTCCGGGTGTTTGTCCCGCAAGCCTGCTTTCTGTGGCAGTTTTATTTGTTTATGTTATGTTTACTGGTTTGTGTTTTTCAAGTCAGACATTTACTTTGAAAAGGAAGCACCCAGTGCTGTATTTTGTGTACCTGCTGTATACAGCGGGCTGTCACTGCTTACTTCATATAAGCCGGAAAGATTTATGCTTCCGTCTGCATTTCTGAAAATGCTGTGATAATCTGCAGTATAAGCACCGGTTGCAGCATCATAGCCCGGAATCTGTGTACTTACAAAATCCGATGCACTGACTGTGTAATCTGCGCCTTCGCTTCCGCTGTACTTGGTCTTTGCACCGTCTGTACATAACCAGTTATTTACCCAGTATGTACCCACACCTTTATAGTGATATAATGTATGGCTTACAGTGCCTAAGAACTGGTCTGTTGCCGTAGTCTTTTTCTCTGCAAAGGATAACAGATTGGTATAGGCTGCATCCTTTGATGTTCTGTAGCACATATAATTTGCCTTTGCAGCATTATACATACCGTTGTTTACAGAAGTACAGTTGGTCAGTGTCACTGCACCGCCGTTTCCGTTGTCTGTAAATCCTGTTGCACCGTTGTTAAATGCAATGCAGTTGGTAACAACATGCGGTGTCGGACACTGCTTATTGCTTCCGCCCAGCTTAAATCCATTCATATCGCCGTTTGCCGAACCTTCGCCGTTGGTTAATTTACCGTTACCAAAAGCTACACTGTTTTTAATCGTTACAACGCCTGTAGAACCGGTTGCCGGCTTTGCGTATAAATCCCAGCCGTCATCGCTGTTGCAGTAAGAAATACATCCGTCAAAGACATTTCCCTCACCGCAGGTCAGCTTTGCTGCAAATCCATCTGCATTTTCACAGGTTGCTTCATCTTTGTTATCAAATGCCGTACAATTTAAAATGACGTTGTTCGACGGCCATAAGTCAATCGTATCGGCAGAAGTGTTGTATCTGCTGATCTGAAGACCGGAGTCATGGTTTGCATAGAACTGGCACAGTTCAATGATATTGTTATCACCGGATAATAACATACCGTTATCGCCTGCATTGCAGATATCAATATCGTAAAAATGCCAGTAAGAACCGTCTAACACGATTCCTCTGTTGCTTCCGAGTTCTGCCATTCCGCTAAAGTCAATGGTAACTGTTCCGCCGTTTATGCTGCTGATGGTTTTATAAGCGCCTTCTGCCCCGCTGTTGCTCTCGGCAATTACGATTGGCGCACCATACAGTTCATAAGCCTTATAAGTTCCTTCTTCCATCCAGATGGTATATCCGGCTGAAATGCTGTTAATCGCTGTCAGTAAATCCATCGGCGCATTCTGTGTACCGGCTGCTGTTGACTTTCCGGATGGAGATACGTATAAATCACACTTTGTCTGTTCCGGTTCTGACGGAGTTGTCGGTGTTTCCGGTTCAGACGGTGTTGTCGGCTGCTCCGGCTGTGTCGGTTCTGTCGGTGTCACAGGTGTTGTCGGTGTTTCTGACTGCTGTGAAACAGACATATAATACAGATTACCTGTACTTTCCTTTGTAATTTCGTGGCTGCCTGCCTCAATTTCAAGACTTAAAATACCGTCTGTCAATGTGTAAACAGTTCCGTCTACCTTGATGTCACTGCTGTTCTTCTGATTGAAAACCAGTACCAGTTCTGCCTTGTCTGTCGTTGTAAATGTAATCTTTGTCTTGCTTTCAATCTTTAAGCAGGTATCTAACGAAAGTCCGTTATAACTTACTGTACCCTTATTGGAAGAAAGTTTACCGGAAATCATATAGAAATCACTGCTTGTTCCGTCCGTTGAGAAATTATGTACCTTTGCAGTTGTTTCTGCCGGTGCTGTTGTCGGAGCTTCTGTTGTACTTTCGGTTGCCTTTGTTGTGGCTTCCGTAGCCTTTGTCGTGCTTTCGGTTGCTTTGGTTGTAGCCTCCGTAGCCTTTGTCGTGCTTTCGGTTGCTTTGGTTGTAGCTTCCGTAGCCTTTGTTGTGCTTTCAGTTGCCTTTTCGGTTGTGGACGGTTCTACGTCTACACCTTTATAGCCGCCGATTGCAAGGACAGAGGATTTGTAATTAACAACCTTTGCCTTTAAGGCTGTATCAACGCTGTAATTGGTATCATCGGATTCCTGGAATGTCCAGTCAAAGTCACCGCCATTCATACGTCCTGCATATTTTGTAACAATTGACGGTACATCCTGCGGATCATCAATATCTTCTTCTGCTACGCCTAAATCATAAGCACTGCTTGTATCAAAGTTATTGTACGTTGTTGCACCCGCAACGGTCTTATAAGAAGATGGCACGGTTTCTTCTCTTGAAGAAGCAAGATAAGCATCAAAGCTTACTGCATCCGCCTTGGCTGTTCCGGCATCGGAATTGGCATAAATTAAGCTTGAAGCACCAACTGTAATGTTGTTGTATGCCTTAATCATACCGCCATTTTCACCTGAAAATGTACCCTGTCCTAATGCATCTGTACCCTGCATTGAACTCATCATCGGATTCTTGCAGTTTCTGTAGTAGTTTGCTTCTACAAATGCGGAGCTTCCCTTGGTTGTTCCGACACCGTACTTGGCATTGCCGTCAAAATAATTATTGTAAATATGGACTGAGGCAACTCTGATTCTCGGATGACGGGAATCAGAATGATCAAACCAGTTATGATGATACGTTACAAGGAATTCTGCGCTGTCACTCATACCGCATAAAGAGCATTTTCCGGAATCCCAGAAATGCACATACGATACGGTTACATTGGTAGATGCACCCTTAATATCCACAGAACCATCACCCTTTGCCTGGTCTGAATCACCACCTGTTGAGCCATAGAAAATATCCATATTGTGAACCCAGATATTGCAATTCTTTGTATCTAAGGATACACCATCATCCATAAATGCCATTACTGCAAAATTTCTGAATTCCACATTTCCACTGTTTCTTACAAGAAAACCAAATCCCTGAACAGCTGCGTCTTCACCGACACCTTCGATTGTGATATTCATTTCGGTGTAAGCACTCTTACCCTTCAGCTGAATACCTTCTGCTGAACTTGAAAAATGGTCTACATCATCTGCCGTAACACAGCCTACGATACGAAAATCAAGCGGCGAAGTATCTTTTGTTCCTGCGCTCTGCTTTGCATCTAAAATTGACTGGAAACCTGTTACTTCCTTGCCGTTTACAACGGCCGTACAGGTCTTTGCTGTTTCCGGTGTCACATAGATCACCTGTGCATCCTTCTTTAATGTACCGTCATCATTGTAAGCACCTGAACCCGTCTGAAACTTTGAATTTTCAGAAAATGCAAAGCCGCTTCTGTCGTACTTTTCAACCTCTAATGAAGAAGTTGATTCAGAAACCGTCTTTCCATCCTTTAATACGGCTGTTACCTTCATCACATAGCTGCCCTCTTTTAAACCGAGTGCATCTGCTCTCCAGTAATCTGCGTACTGACGGATTAACGTATCGTCAAGCTTCTCATACGCATCATCTGATGCGGAAGCCTCCTTTACATATGCGACATAGCCTTCTGCATTTTTAACAGGCTGCCATTCCACATATGCACTTTCCAGCCAGCCGGACTGTTCTGTCAGTGTCAGACCTGCTGCCACCGCTTTTACTTTTCCTACAAAAGCCGGTGTCACTGCTGTTATTACCATGGCTGCCGTCAGCACATAGGAAAACAGCTTTTTTACTTTGCGATTTGTTTTCATTTTCATAAACACCTTCCCTTCGTTTTAGTCATCGCAAGGGTAATGGTAGCATACTCTTATTTTTATGAAAATGAGACTTTTGGCATATCTTTTGTTAATTTATTGTAAATCTTTTCCTATATTCTGTGTCTTTTGACCGTTTTTTCTGTATATTTTTCAAAATTTCTTGTATTGTCATCTGTACATTTATTTGTATTTACAGCCCGGACGGGTATTTACCATTTTTTTGACCTCATTCCAGCTTCTGCAAAAACGAAGCAGTTTTTTATTGACTTTTTTTCTGCAATACGCTTCTCTTGAAAGGCTGTTGAGCCATCTTGACTTACAGACACGCACTGTTTTCACGCTCCGGTTTCATGTTCTTTCTATATTATATGATATCAGGGTGCTATGTGCCAGTGGCACATGTTTAGTGTCAACCGAAGCGGAACGTAGACGTAGGAGTGCGTAGCACGGAATCATCCATAGATATCATAGTTGAGGGCTTTTGCCCCCGATATCATTATATGCAGTATTACCGCTTGGCAATCAGTTTACAGATCGGATTGCCCGCCTTGGAAAAACGTTCCTCATATTCTGTCATGACGTTTCCTTCATTTAAAGCTGCATCGTGGTGTAAATCATATGTACAGGCTGTCAGTTTCCATTCCGCCTCTTTGACTTCTTCCACGGAAAAATCAAATAAATCCTTGTTGTCTGTTTTAAATTCGACCTGTCCGTCCTGTTTTAAAATGACGTTATACCGCGCAAAAAACTGGCGTGAAGTCAGACGTCGCTTTGCATGTCTGTCCTTTGGCCACGGGTCTGAGAAATTCAGATAAATGCGGTCAACTTCTCCCGCACCGAATACTTCGCAGATATTTTCTGCATCCATTCTGATAAAACGCAGATTCGGCAGCTGCAATTCTTCCTGTTTTTCAACGGCACGAAGCAGCACGCTGGAATATTTTTCGATTCCTACATAATTAATATCGGGATTTTGTGCGGCAAGTGTTGAAATAAACCTTCCCTTACCCATGCCGATTTCAATCCGCACCGGGTTGTCATTGCCAAACACTTCATGCCATGTGCCTTTCATGCCTTCCGGTTCTGTAAATACATATTCATTTTCTACCATCACTTCCCTTGCACCGGGAACATTTCTAAGTCGCATATTTATTTCTCCTAACTGAATGATTTCGTATATTGTGTGCCATGCGGGGATGATTTGTGCAAGCACAGTTCTGCTTTCTACCCGCACTCGCGAATTCGCGCTGACGCAGCCGCTCTACTCGGACGCTCGCCTTCGGCTTTGCTGGTTTTTGGCTTTATTCGCCGTGCTTGTCCGGGCATTCGCCCTATCGGCTAAAATCGTCTAAAAGTGCTTTGTGCAAGCACAGCACTTTTTTCCTCTTTCAGCCGGCACGGCTCATTGCTTACGCACATTATATAATATTCCCCTATATTTACACAACTACTACTTTACAGAAAGTTTTTCTTAGCGTAAACTAGTAATTAAACGATTTTAATTGAATTTTTGTTTTATGGAGGTTTTTATGCGCAGCAAATGGATTAACAGGGTGCTGTCTGTTGCTTTACTTTTTACAACATTGACCACTTCGGTTTCTTATACATTTTCAACAGCTTATGCAGAGGAGGCGGGGGCTTCTACACAGCAGTCTGCACAGTCTGGGGTTTCATGGCCGGAGGCACCGGAAATTTCGGCGGGGAACGGAATTTTGATTGATGCCGATACAGGGGCAATTCTTTATGAAAAAAATGCCTATACCAAGTGTTATCCTGCCAGTACCACAAAAATTTTAACCGGTCTTTTAACCGTGGAAAACTGCAGTATGGACGAAACTGTTACTTTTTCACGTGCCGCAGCCAATTCGGTTACATGGGAAGATTCTAACCTTGCAACAAAGGTCGGCGAACAGTATACGGTTGAACAGGCTTTGTACGGACTTTTACTGTATTCCGCCAATGAAATTGCCTATGGTCTTGCAGAGCATGTCGGTGGTTCTTTGGAAAATTTTGTAGAAATGATGAATGCCCGTGCAAGAGAACTGGGTGCGGTAAATACCCACTTTGCCAACGCAAGCGGTCTTTATGACCCGAACCATTATACAACGGCTTACGATATGGCAATGATTGCCCGCGGCTGTTATAACAACTCTACTTTCGTCAATATTGATTCGACAGAAGATACGTACACCATCGGACCTACAAATCTGACCGGTGAAAGCCGTACTTTCCGTCACAGACACCAGATGTTAAAAGGCCGTCCGATGTATTATGAATACTGCAAAGGCGGCAAAACCGGTTTTACGGACCAGTCCGGTTTTACACTCGTAACCTTTGCGGAAAAAAATGACATGCGCCTGATCTGCGTTGTTTTTAACTGTTCCGATTCCAATATCCGTTTTACGGATACACGGACACTGTTTGACTGGGGATTTGATAACTTTAAGAAAATTACCGCTTCAAGCGATACCATTTCCTCTTATTTTTCGGGTTCAAATTATTATCAGTCTGCTGTATACAGCCGCTATCCTGAAAATTTCAGTCTGAGTGCTTCTACGCTGACCATTCCTAATCATGCGAATGTAAGCGATATTACGCTGGCGGTCAATGAAAATTACACGCCGGAAGAAATTGACAATGCCTATACAACAGGTATCCGCTTTAAATACGGCGATAACACGGTTGCCACTTCTTTACTGACATTCAGTAAAGGCACGGCACACACGGATAACCGCCTACCGTATCTTTCACAGGATGCTGATACTGAAACGGTTCAGCCGCGCTGGTGCTTTTCTATCAGCATCTGGGTAATTGTGGCAGTCTTTGCCGCCGTTGTCATTCTTATCTGCTTCATTAGGGATTATCAGATGTCCAGACGCCGCAGCCTGCACGCACGCAGACACCACAGACGCCGCCGGTAACAGCTGTAAAAAAATATTCAACCAGCTTTATTAAACCAAAAAACTCCTTACAGGGTGCTTAGCCTGTAAGGAGTTTTTTGGTTTTTCCGATATACTTTTGCATTCCGCAAATATCTTATTGGATTTATCTTGTATTTGCCCTGTTGTATATCGTATTTTGTATACTGTATCCGCTATACGGTATATCCTCTGTTTCCTGATGCGTTTTCAGCGATTTCGGTTGAAGTACCCATATTAGAATACGTCAGTCCCGCATAGACCTGTTCGGCATTGCGCATGACCGGACCGGTTGTATCCTGTCTGCTGACCTCATAAAATGACTTCCGAAGCTTTGAAAGCATGGAAAGCACTGTATCCAGTACCGTCACATCATGCCCTGCATCTGCCTTTACAAGAAAACGCATCATGGAAACATATATTTTAAACAATTCCTTTGAAATATCATATTGCATATCCAGACTGCTTTCCAGCTCATCTACGACACGCTTCGCCCGCTTTAAGGACGCATGATATTCATCATCGTTTTTCTCCCGGTATGCCGCCTGCGCATCCTGCACCGACTCCATTGCAATATCATATAAAATAACAATCAAATCCGACTTTGATGCCTGTGACACCCGGTAAGAATACGTTTTAATCGAATCACTTTTCATAATCTGAAACCTTCTTACTGAAGAATCTGAAGTACGGTTGACGGTCTTTCATTGGCCTGGGCCAGAATAGAAGTTGCCGCCTGTGTCATAACATTTAATGAAGTGTATTCTGTCATTTCTTCTGCCATATCTGTATCGGTCATGGTTGAAATGGCTGATGTCAGATTTTCAGACGCTGTTCCTAAGTTGTTGGTTGTATGCTCAAAACGGTTTTCGTAAGCACCCATCTGGGAACGGACACGGTTTGCATAAGCAACAGCCGTATCAATGGTATCAATGGCTTCACTTGCCGTAACCGATGTCATGACATTTAAATTTTCTGTTCCGAGCGTATAACTTGTAACTGCCGGAATGTCTATCAAAATCACCTGATTTTCATTGGCACCGACATGAACGCTCATCGTTCCCACATCTGTTACTTCCTGTGTAACCTTTGCAGTCTGTGTGCTTGTTGCCGTAGACTTATCATCTGCTTTTACTGTATCAGAAAACTGTGTACCTGCCACATTTGACGGTACATCCGTTACAAATGTTCTGTTGTTAACATCCTTTACCGTTACTCTTGTGCCGCTTGTTGAAATAACTGCGCTGTCTGCAAATCCCACACGCTTGCCGTCATTGTCCAGAGTAAATTCGGCCTGTACGTCACTGCCTTCTGCATACATGCCACCATTTGTTGCTGCTGTGGCAATTCCAAGCATATTTGCTAACTCTGCATTACTGCATGTGATATTCATGGTTTTTGAACTGCCGCTTTCTTTTGTCATAAATACAATATTATTACCGGCATAGCTTGTCTGCGGTTCATATCCTGCATAATCTGTGCCGTTTACCTTTGTATCGTTTGTGGCACCTGCCGTAATTGCAAAAACACGTCCGCCAATCTTATCCGCACCGTCAACCAGCTTACCCATAATGCCTGCGAGTGTATCTCCCTCGGAAATTTCAATCCCATAGCCGTTCATGCTGATTGTTCCTGCCTGCTCCTTTGTAACCGTTGCAGTATCACTCATGGTAACCGCACCGTTACCAACCACAATTGCCTGTCTTGCATCCTGTGTAATGGTAATGCCATAATTTCCGGCCACAAAATTATCCGATACTTCAATCTGATTGACACCTTCATAATTAGAGTAAACACGTCTTGAAAGATTACCACTGATTAAAGTCTGTGAATTAAATTCTGTGTTGCTTGAAATTCTGTCGATTTCTGAATTTAAGCTGTCAATTTCGCTCTGGATCGCACTGCGTTCATCAACGGAGTTTGTTCCGTTGGCTGCCTGTACAGACAGCTCCTTCATTCTGGCAAGCATGCTCTGGATTTCTTCCATCGCACCTTCTGCCGTATGCAGTACGGATACACCGTCTGCCGCATTGTTATCCGCCTGATTTAAACCACGCAGCTGTAATCTCATTTTTTCGGAAATTGCATATCCTGCGGCATCATCTGATGAACTGTTAATTTTATATCCTGATGAAAGTCTTGCAATCGACTTTGTTAATCTGTCCTGTGACTTCTGCAAAGCATTGTTGGAAACAATCGCAGAAACATTTGTAGCTATTCTCATTGTCTATACGTCCTTTCTGTTGTCTGAATAAAACATCTGTTGATTATATCGGTTTATTTCTAAGAAACCATAAGCCTGTTCCATAAAATTTCACATTTACCGGTTTACGCTTATGCGTTTTCTGTCTTTCCCGCCAAAGCATATACTATCGTCTTTGCCGCCTTGTACAGTTTATCGGATGCCACGCTTTCTGCCGCTTTATCATACATTACACGGCGTACGGTACGGATATCCTGACAGTGGACTTCCACCTCTTTGAATCCGTTGTTTTCCTTTAGTTCTTCTGCCGCCTGCTCCAGTTTTTCGGAAAGCTTATCGGCGCTCGTATCGGAAATGCCGTATAATTCGGCGCTGTCACTGCCAACCTTTGCTTCTACGGAAACGGTTCCAAGCTCCTGCGTATTTAAGTGAACTGAAATTCTTCCCTTTTCTTTGGCATCCTGTACCAGTGTCAGGTGAATCATGCCGACACCTTCCTCTGTCACCATTGGAATCCGGTAATCATGTCTTTGGCTTAAATTGCGGATTAACCCAATTTCCCTGTAACGCATTCTCAAATCGCGGATTGTTTCGTAATCCTGGTTGTCATCTGCGGCAACTGCCGTTTCAAGGTCTTTTGCGGCATCCTCTTCCAGATCATCATACGCTGCTTCGAGTGCCTGTCTGTCACCTGACTTTTCTAAAAATGTCTCTGCTTTTGCAGTGTCTTTTTTATCTTCACCAAATACACTGTTATAATAGCCTGACTGCATAATGTGTTCCATTGCAAGCACCTGATTGACCGTTACCGGCTGTTCATTGTCTGTCAGTTCTTTGATAACCGCCTCTTCCATGGCAGATGAACTACGCAGTGTATTTAAGTATTCATCATAATAAGCCGCTTCTGCATCTTCATCATAAGCTGCCTCAATATCCTCGCAGAAGGCTTCAACCGAATGTTCGTCAATCGGCTGTTCCTGCTGTACTGTCTTTAACGACAGCGGTGTCACATGCTCCCCTGTTGTTTCAAATAAATTACCGAAATAATTCACCTTTTCCTGAATCTGTGGAATTGCTGCCTCATCATCTATCGTATAATCCATGCCTGCGGCACGTCTGCTGTTATATGCCTTGCACAGATTTTCCATGGTGATTTCTTCATTCTGCTTGACCAGTGTTCCGATTGCCGCTCCGGCATCCTTTGTAAAAATGTTCATCATCTTGTAAATGCCGATAAACTGGTTTCTCTCCTGCTCACTAATTCCGTCAGTCTGATCTAACTTATATAAAAAGCGGCTGTATTTTTCCTCTTTATCGTTATCCTGCTGTGCATTCATTTCCGTCAGGTATGCATTGACCGTATGAATGTCTTCTGTCATCGGATTGATATTTTCACGGATCATCGCAAGTGCTGTTTCCGGTTTCATATTCCGAATCAGATTTTGAAGGGTGCTGTGGATTTCCTTGATATTTTCAACACCTTCTTTTGTAATCTCCATCTGATTTTCCGCAAAAATACGTACTGCATCACGGTTTGCCTGTGTATTTTCAAGATTCAGTTCCTTTAAAATGTCTTCCGTGCTGGCATCTACGGCTTTTTTGAGCGAATCGCCAAGGTCCTTACGCACTTCTGTTCCGACTGCCCTGTATTCCTGTCCCGCCTGCTCAAACTGCTGTCTGAACGCACTTCCCTTCTGCGCAAAGTCGGCAATCGTCATCACTTCATTTTCGGCTTTTTCTTTGACAACCGCTCCCATCGATACATCCGGTGCATATTTAATATCATGCAGCGCGCGCTTGACCTGCATTACCGTCTGGTAAGACGATACAATCATATTCATTGTGCTGTCTGTTCCGGAAAGTCCTTCCACTGCGGCCTGTGTCTGACCTTCAAGGCTGTTCTGTGCTGCGCCTGCCGTTCCGGCTGTCTGCTGTGCCATACCACCTGCCGTATTCTGCTGTGCCTGTGAATCCTCAGCGTAGAGTGCCACCGCCTGATGATACGCATCAAGCTGTTCAATAAGACTTGCAATCGGCTCGGCATTTAAATTGACCCCCTGTTTTGCAAGAAACAGTCCGGCATCGGCAGTCATTAAAATACGAATCTGCTGTAACTGCTCGTAGCGGTCATAAACCTGCTCATTTTGATAATCCTGTACATTCTCCTGCACAAAATCCATAGTGCTTTCTTTGCTTCCAATCTCAAACTGAAAACGGTAAGAAGCCGCATCGACACTGTTCATTGCATTTCTTAAATTTTCAATATTAAATGTTTCATCATTTTCCGTTACATAGGCCACATGGCGGATGTCCGCATTATATACGGTACTGATTGCATCGGCAACCGTCTGATACGTTCCCGTACTGTTAATTAACAGCGTATCCGATGCATTCTCTCCCTGTGCCATACCGTTTACAATACTGCCAATCAGCTGTTTTAAGCCGTCCCCGGACTGTAAATCCGAAATATTTAAGCTGTCTAACTGTACTTTATATAAAATATTTTCTTTGGTGATTGGAATGTCATTTTCCAGCAGATTCCGTGCGGTTGACAGTGTTGCCCCATTGGCTTCAAGACCGGCGCGTCCGATAACCGCCGCCGCCTGCGGCATTAACTGCTGCCATTCATCTTCCGTTACCGTCACCTTTGCGTTCTGCTGTCCCTGACTGCCCTGTGACTGCATATACTCTGCCTTGTATACATTATCAATTGTCGGTGCAAGCCGGTTTTTCACCAGATAATTTTTCGCTTCTCCACTTAAATCGGAAATCTGTGAAACCTTATCCACCGCGCCTGCAAGTTCTTCCACATTTTCCTGTGTTGCCGGAAGATTGCCTGCGCTCATCTGATTGGAGATTTCCTCTGCCATGCCCGTACTGCCGACAACCTGTTCAATCTCATCAGTGCTTAATCCCTCTCCCGCAAAATAAACTTTCTTGCCGTGTGATGCCAGTTCAATCTTAATGCGGTCCACGATACCGACCATTTCTTCCTGTGACAAATCATTCAGGTTAAATCCGTCCTCGTCAATCTTTACGGCATCTGCACCGGAAAGGCGCTGGAACAGTGCCTTTAAATTGGCTTTGGCATTGGTCGCGCTCTGCATAAGCTGTTCTTTGACATCATCGGTTTCCTTTAATAAAGAATGATATGTGTTCTGGTCTAATTCCCTCTGATTCACCTGCATACCGGATATCAGCACATTGGCAAAGTCTGCTGCCTTTGTGCTTCCCTCTATCTGTGTATTGTTTTTTATATTAATTGATGCACCCTGACTTTTGTCGGTGCCTTTTGCCAGCTCTGATGCTGCAATTGTTAAATCCATTCTTTTCACCTCAAAAAAATACTATCTATAGACACACCGTCTTATAGATAGTATTTCGTCACATTTTTACATTTCATTTAGTCCGATTTAGGATTCCTCATAATACTTCATCAGTCCCTGTGTGCCTAAATCACCCATGCCTTTGTCTTCCAGCGTTTCATACATTTCAAGCACCGTATTTAAAACTTCCAGATTGACATCACGGTCTTTGGCTTCCTGCGCGGCAATCTTCATGTCCTTGATAAAATGCTTCAAGAAAAATCCCGGTGCGTAATCGTCCTTTAAAATCTTTGCGCCAAGGGAACTAAGCTGAAAGCTCGCCGCCGCACCGTCCTTTACGGAAGCGTACAGCTTATCCATATCAAGTCCTGCCTTCTGCGCATAAGCAAATGCTTCGCACACACCGGACAATGCACCCGCAATCATAATCTGATTTGCCATTTTTGTGTGCTGTCCGCAGCCTGCGCTGCCTTCGTATACAATCGTTTTCCCCATGGCTTCAAAAAGCGGCATACAGGCATGAAAATCCTGCTCCTCACCGCCTGCTAAAATCGAGAGTGTTCCGTTTTTTGCACCTGTATCTCCACCCGTAACCGGCGCATCCAGCGCGTGCTGTCCGTTTTTCTTTGCTTTTTCATAGATTCTTATTGCAAGCTGTGGACTGGTGGTCGTCATATCAATAAGGTATGTACCGGCGGCGGCGCTGTCAAGTATATTTCCTTCCGCAAAATATACTTCTTCCACATCCTTCGGAAATCCGACAATCGTAATCACGGCATCTTTTCCTGCCGCACAGCTTCCGATAGAATTACACCACAACGCACCCTCCTGCAATACATCTTCAACCTTTGCCTTGGTTCGCGCATAAATGGACACTTCAAATCCTGCTTTCATAAGGTTTCTGACCATAGATTTTCCCATAATGCCGACACCGATAAATCCGATTTTTTTCATGTGTATGCTCCTTTCCACCCTGATATCCTATTAGATCCGTGTTTTATTCTCAAGTTGCTTTGCCGTAAATTCATAAACCGCAATTCCATATTCCGGCAGATCAACCAGTACGGAATGGGAATATCCGTCGCAGTCCCCTTTATCCACAGTCAGCTGCTTTGCCTGTATCTTTTCGTGGCTGCCCAGCACCAGACGGTACTTGCAGTCTGCCGGAACACCGACACGGAACTGTTTTCTTGCCACCGGCGTAAAGTTTAGTACAAACAACAGGTTTTTTTTGCCATCCGGACTGATGCGGATAAACGAATACACACTGTTGTCCACATCATTGGCATTAATCCATGCAAAACCTTCCGGCTTATAATCCGTCGCATACAGGCACGGATAACTGCTGTAGAGCTTCATGCACTTTTTCGTAAACTGCTGCATTTCCTTGTGGGACGGATCATCTAACAGATACCAGTCTAATGCACGTTCTTCGCTCCACTCGTTCCACTGGGCAAATTCCTGCCCCATAAATAACAGCTTCTTGCCCGGATGTCCGCACATATAGGCATATGCAAGCTTTAAGTTGGCAAACTTGCTTTCCCGGTCGCCCGGCATTTTACCAAGCATTGAACATTTCAGATGAACAACCTCATCATGCGAAAGCACCAGCACAAAATGTTCACTGTACGCATACATTAAACTAAACGTCATCTTGCTGTGGTTAAACTTTCTAAAATACGGGTCAAGCTTCATATATTCAAGGAAATCGTGCATCCAGCCCATGTTCCACTTAAATGTAAATCCAAGGCATTCTCCGTTGTCCGGGTCACCGCTGACCATCGGCCATGCCGTTGATTCCTCGGCAATCGTAACCGCCTGTGGAAAGCGCTTGCGCATCATACTGTTAAAATGCTTTAAAAAGCTCATCGCTTCAAGATTGCCGTTGCCGCCGTATTTATTCGGAATCCAGTTGCCTTCTGTCCTTCCGTAATCCAGATACAGCATGGACGCCACCGCATCGACTCTCAGACCGTCTACGTGGAACTTATCCACCCAGTACATGCCATTTGCAATCAGGAAATTGGATACTTCATTTTTACTGTAATCAAAAACTTTCGTTCCCCAGTCCGGATGCTCACCCTTTCTGGAATCCGCATATTCATACAGGCACTGTCCGTCAAATTCCGCCAGTCCGAATGCATCTTTTGGAAAATGTGCCGGTACCCAGTCTAAAATAACCCCGATTCCCTTCGAGTGCATGTAATCCACAAAATACATAAAATCCTTTGGCGTTCCGTAGCGTTTGGTTGGCGCATAATAACCTGTTACCTGATAGCCCCATGAACCGTCAAACGGATATTCTGCAATACCCATTAGTTCCACGTGCGTATAGCCCATATCCTTTACATAGTCTGCCAGCTCCGGCGCAATCTCACGGTAATTCATAAAACCGTCTTTGGTACCGTCCTCTTTCTTTTTCCATGAGCCGAGATGACATTCGTAAATTGCCATCGGACTTTCTAAATGATTTTCCTTTTTCTTCTTTTCAACCCAGCTTTTATCGGTCCAGTGAAAACCTGTCAAATCCGTAATAATAGATGCATTGTCCGGGCGAAGCTGGGCTTCATTGGCATACGGGTCTGCTTTATAAATTGCTTCTCCCTGCGGTGTCACAATTAAGAACTTGTACATCTGACCAACCTTTGCACCCGGTATGAACAATTCATAAATGCCGCCGTCTGATACCGGTTTCATATCGTATCCGTAGGCTTTCCAGTCATTAAAATCACCGACTACAAAAATATCCTTTGCATGAGGCGCCCACACCGCAAAATAGACCCCTTCCTGTCCGTCCTTTACTGCCTTATGTGCGCCCATCTTGTTGTAAATCTCATAATGCGTACCTTCCCCAAAAAGATACGCATCCAGTTCTGTCATAAATACATCTGTTGAGTCTTTTTTAGCCATAAATATTCCGCCTCCGCCTTTACAAATTTTATTCTGCTGTCTGCACGTTTATGATTATTAATTGTACCATACTCTACAGATAAATACTATTTATATTTTTTTTGCTTTTTTGTACAAAACTAAAACTAAGTGTGCTATACTTTGGGAAAAACATATATAATGATGTATACAAAAAAGGAGTACGTATTACAATGATTTACAATTTAATCAGTTCTGATTTGATAAAAGAAGTTACTTTTATCAGTGTGCTGTTTGCATTTATTTTGACCTGCGCAGCCATTGCTTTAGGCAAGAATATCCTTCCGCGCGATGCCGGACGTGCCTATGCCATCAACGGTTCCAAATCCGTTGGCAAGCCGCGTGGTGCCGGAATTATCTTTATACTGACTTTCACACTTTCCTGCGTGTTATTTATCAAACTGGATGCGGAAATTATCATTTATCTGATTTTAACGCTTGCGGCAATGTTAAGCGGCTACTTAGATGACAGTTCTTCTTCTCCGTGGGGCGAATTAAAAAAAGGACTGATTGATTTTGTCATTGCCTTAATGGCTGCATTTACTTATCTGCATTACAACCCGAATACCTTTGAATTGGCATTCTTTTCAAAAACCGTAACACTACATCCGCTGATTTACGGATTTTTAATTGTCGTTTTAATCTGGGTAAGTATTAATGTGACCAACTGCTCTGACGGCGTGGACGGACTGTGCGGCACACTTTCTGCCGTAACGCTTTCCACTGCTTACGTGCTGTTCCGTGTATTTGACATTGAACCGTATTTCCGTCATGCAGTGCTTTTAATGATTGTATGTATTTTAGGCTATCTGTGGTTTAACGCTTCACCGAGTAAATTGTTAATGGGCGATGCCGGTTCCCGTGCAATCGGTATTTTTATTGCATTTGTATTCTTAAAGCTGCACCACCCGCTTTTATACATTCCGGTGGCGATTATGCTGATTTTAGACGGCGGTCTCGGACTGATTAAGGTTTCGTTTATGCGTTTCCTTCATATTAATCTGATGAAAAATATCCGCACACCGATTCATGACCATATGCGCAAGAACAAAGAATGGTCTGACGCTCAGGTTGTCTTTCGTTTTGCGATTATCCAGATTGTCATCGGACTGGCTGTTATTTACGCGATTTTGTAGGCATTTATGAAACACTCAACCATAAAAACCGCATATTACCACCTTCCCGGCCTGTTTGAATTTTACGATTTATACAGCGTTTTCCTGCCGCTGTTTTACAGCCACCGGGAATATTTTTACGACTGGTGTGACATTGCTTCTGTCTACGGTGCACCGGCCGACTGTATCTGGGGCGGCGGACGTGTTGAATCGGGAAACCGGGATCCACGGGAAGTTTTTGCACTCATGCGGGAATACGACATTTCCGCACGGCTTACCTTTAGCAACTCGCAGTTAGAACCCGTACACCTTGCTGATAAAAAATGCAATGCGCTGTGTGCCCTGCTCTCGGAAAATGACCGTGTACAAAACGGTGTGATTATTCACTCGGATTTATTACTGGACTACTTAAAATCACACTATCCAGACCTGTATTTTGTGTCATCGACAACCAAGGTTCTGACAGATTTTGCGGACTTTTTAAATGAAGTAAAAAATGATGATTTTCTGTATGTTGTACCGGACTTCCGATTGAACAAGGCATTTGACAGGCTCAATACTTTGCCGGATTTGCAAAAAAACAAGGTGGAATTTTTGTGCAACGAATGCTGTTTCTTTGGCTGTATGGACAGAAAACGCTGTTATGAAGCCGTGAGCCTTAACAATCTCGGCAAAGACTGTCCTGACCACCGCTGTAATGCACCGGATGCAAAAACAGGCTACCGTTTTTCCAAAGCCATGACAAATCCCGGTTTTATCGGGATTGATGATATTCAAAATATTTATCTGCCAATGGGATTTTCCAACTTTAAAATTGAAGGCAGAGGTCTGGGAAGCGCACTGATTTTAGAATTTCTTCTATATTATATGACAAAACCCGAATATCAGATTCATGTGCGGGAGGCTGTGTATCTGGATAATATGCTGGATTTGTTTTAGTGTGGCATAGTTTATATGCCACACCTATATCCACGCTGCTATCTTACTCCTGCTTATTTAACCTTCTCTGTCTTCTGTGTTCCCGCTCCTGTAACTGGCGCGCATGCAGCTTTTCGGCGCCCGCATCGTCCGTACGCTTTAAAATTTTCACTGCATAATACTGCTCATCATCGGTATGTTTAATCTTAAAACGTCCTTTTATCAGCCCATGTTCCTCACAGAAAAACAGACCGTAATACGTCTTTCCGTTTGTCGCAAACCACTTAATTTTCCGCTCCATCGGCTTTCCGCACAAAAAGCAGTTGCAGGAGCGCACCCGCCTGTCATTTGCCGCCTTTTCCCGCGTATCAAATACCCGCGAAATATATTTACTGTAATTGCCGAAATTCATGCAGATTTCATCTTTGCGCCGCTTTGGCACGCGGTACGTGTCAATACTGTAAAATGCCCGCACCTTTTCAAAGTCCAGCAGTTTCATAAGCTGTGCCGTATACCGTGCATCAGACAGTGCCATGTGATACTGCTCCTTTTCCGCAATGCCACGCTGTTCGATTGCTGTCTGGAGTGCCGGTCTTTCTTTTCCATTTAAAAAACACAGACTGTATAATTTCTGTACATCATAGAATAAAAACGGCATCGGAAATTCCGCTTCTATGGCATAGTGATTTAAGTTACGCTGTAATTCCACCAGGTCCGTACTGCCCCAGGTGCAGAAAATGTAATCCTGTCCACACCATTCTAAAAAATCCAGTGCAGTATCCACAAAATGCTCCCCATCCGCAAGCATTTCCTGTGTAATGCCCGTTACTTCCCCGCAGACAGAATGAAGCACCGGATACACCTGCGGGCAGACCAGCCTGTCAAATTCATCTATGACATCAAATTTATTGTCCAGTTTTACGGCACCCATCTGGATAATCTCAAACGGCATGCCCGGCAGTGTATATTTTTTCCCCTTTGCACTCTGATTCCACTCTAAATCTAATACAATATAATTCATCATTATCACCAATCCGCTGTCTGTGCAGCTATTTTGTTCTTTGATTATATCAGAGTTTTATCTATCTGCAAAGTACCGTTTCTTACGATAGCTGTCCGTGCTTTTCGTAATTGGAAACGCGGCTGATATGATTTTCCTCATCGACAAAGACGACCTTTGGCTTGTGGTCTGCGGCTTCTTTGGCATCCATCTGGCAGTATGCCATGATAATTACATGGTCGCCGACCTGCACCTGTCTTGCCGCCGCACCGTTTAAACAAATCATGCCGCTGCCCGGCTCTCCGTCAATCGTATACGTTTCAAAACGGTTTCCATTTTCCACATCGACAATCTGTACCTGCTCATATTCCAGAATGCCCGCCGCTTCCATAAGCTTTGGGTCAATCGTGATACTTCCCACATAATTTAATTCTGCCTGTTTCACAACGGCTCTGTGAATTTTTCCTTTTAACATTGTAAGCTGCATCGTTTTTCTTCCCTTCCGAAATTTTTTTCAAATTTTTCTTATAAAATGCGGTTATCAATCAGTCTTGTCTTTCCAATGTATACGGCAATCGCCATTAAGACAGAATCCTGAATCGTTTCTACCGGCTCTAACGTATTCCAGTCCACAATTTCCACATAGTCCGGCTTTGCAAGCGGTTCTGCCGCCAGCTTTTCACGGATTGCCGCAGACAGTACTGCCGCACTGCGCTCTCCGTTTTCGTAAAGGTCTTGTGCTGCCTGTAAAGACTGGTTTAAAACAACTGCCGCTTTTCTTTCCTGCTCGTTTAAATAGGTGTTTCTGGAACTTTTTGCCAGTCCGTCTGCTTCTCTGACAATCGGGCAGCCCACAATTTCAATGCCGAAATTCAAATCCGATACCATGTGGCGGATAACGGCAAGCTGCTGTGCATCCTTCTGTCCGAAATATGCCTTATCCGGCTGTACAATGTTGAATAATTTTGATACAACCGTACACACGCCGCGGAAATGAATCGGACGTGTTTTTCCACAAAGACCTTTCGTCAGCGTATTCATATCCACAAAAGAGGAGAAATCCTTGTGGTACATTTCTTCCGGCTGTGGGTGGAAAATCAGCGCCGCACCTGCATTTTCACACAAAGCGCTGTCACGCTCCATGTCGCGTGGATAACTTTCCAGATCTTCACCCACACCAAACTGCATCGGATTGACAAACACGCTGACAACAACCTTATCATTTTCCGCAACGGCTCTGTCAATCAGGCTCTTATGACCTTCATGCAAATATCCCATGGTCGGCACAAGACCGACACTTAATCCCTGTGCTCTCCATTCTTTTACCTGTGCCCTGACTTCTGCAATCGTTTCTACTATCTTCATTTTAATCTTTATCTCCATTCCCGCAGGCACATTCTGTCTGCTTTCCATACGGACCGTCTGCTTTTGCTTAAAAACAGTACCGCCGGAACATGCTGTGCCTGCATTTTTTTATTTACATATCTCTATGACACCTGTGGATTGTTCCGTGCTGCACACTCCCACAATCCACTCCCTGTATCTTAGTAGAGCTTTCCCAAAACCTCATCATCTATTTTAAACGTATGCTCCTCTGCCGGATACGTTTCTGCCTGCACTTCTTTGATGTAATTTGCAAAGGCTTCTTTCATAACACTGCCGACTTCGGCAAAACGCTTGACAAATTTCGGCGTGTAATCCGAAAACATGCCCAGCATATCCTGATAAACCAGAATCTGTCCGTCACAGCCTGCACCCGCACCGATTCCGATTGTCGGAATGGTCAGCTGCTCTGAAATGATTTTTGCCAGCTTTGCCGGTACACACTCTAATACCAGCGCAAATGCGCCTGCTTCTTCAACTGCCTTTGCATCGTCAATCAGCTTTCGTGCCGCCGCTTCATTTTTTCCCTGCACCTTAAAGCCGCCGAATGCATTAATGCTCTGCGGTGTCAGACCGAGGTGTGCCATAACTGGGATTCCGGCATCGGTAATCGCCTTAATCTGCGGGCATACGGATACGCCGCCCTCTAATTTTACTGCATTGGCACGGCCTTCCTTCATCAGCCTTCCCGCATTGACCACCGCGTCATACACCGAGGTCTGATATGACATAAACGGCATATCCACAACGACCAGTGCATTTTTCGCACCTCTGGCAACTGCCGCTCCGTGATGAATCATATCTTCCATGGTCACGGAAATTGTATCTTCATATCCTAAAATTACATTACCAAGGGAATCGCCCACCAATATTCCATGGATTCCCGCCTCATCCTGCAATTTTGCGGTTGAATAATCATATGCCGTAAGCATTGCAAGCTTCGTGTGATTGTTTTTTGCTTCTTTAAAGGTCTGTACTGTATTTTTCATCCATAATCCTTTCCAGTGCCGTATAATCCCGCTGCGGATTTCTGCACTTTGCCAACGCTGTCAGTTTTTTTGAAATACTCCGGTAAACCGCTTCCTCGTCACTCCCCTGCAATGCCGCAAGGTGATTTTTTACAGTCTGTACATCTGCCCGCTCGACAGGACCTGTAAGGGCTTTTGCGCACCCGTTTTTTACAATTGAAGACACATTTTCCGTTATCAGCGGTGCAAGCAGTTTTCTGCTTTCTTCTTCTGCAAAACCGCATTCAGATAAAAGCTGCTGTGCAGAATAAAAAAGCCCCACGACCGCATTGCTTGCAAGCACTGCCGCCGCGTGATATTTTACCTTGTCCGCACTGTCTAACCCGTATACGGTGTGTCCCAGTCCTTCAAACAGACTGCGCATAACCGCAACCGCTTTTTCACTGCCTTCCATTGTCAGATATGCTTTTTGAAATTGTAACCAGGAAGTTTCTTTATCGCTGAACGCGTACATTGGATGAATAGAACAACCGCACGCTTTGGTGCGTTCTATTCCTGAAAATACATTAGATGATAATGAGCCGCTAAAATGGCAGATCTTATAACCGGATAAATCCATATCCATCGCTGCAATACAATCCCATACATCTGCAATTACACCGTCGGGTGTCGTAATAAAAAGGGTATCGCTTGCTGTTATTAATTCTTTTAAGCCGTCAAATACGGCTGTCTTTGTAAAAGCTGCCGCCCATGCAGCGCTTTCCTTTGTTCTACTGTAAAATCCCGTTACCGGAATGTGTGCTTCGCTAAGATATTTTCCTAACGTCACACCGACTTTCCCGGCGCCGATAATTCCTATTCTTATGCTATCACCTCATTTTCTCCCGCTTACGCACAAGTCCTGCCGCCGCGATAGCTCTTACTTTCGTAATGATGCTTCGCTGTGCTTTTCTTATGCCGGGGTAATCGTGTGGCAACGCACTATCATCTGATGCAGCTTCATCTCCGAATGCCGCTCAATACTAAAACCAATGAGAGCATAGCACAAGATAGGATAATTTTCAAGCGTTTTATCTGCCGCCAAAAGCAGCAATCTGTGTATCGGTATTGTAGCCAAGTTCTTTCATTCTCTGCTGCAAATGTTTTAAAGCTTTGTCATACTCCATAAATGCTCCGTAAGTGTTGTTAAAATACGCCAGTGCTTTTTCTGTATTGCCGTCTTCCTTTGCCTGCCATGACAGTGTTGCAAAATGATGTAAATCGTTGTGTGCCTTTACCAGTGCCGTATATTCACTGCTGCGCACCAGCCTTTCATCGGTCTGCCTGTTTAACCACTTACCAAGCTTACAGCCTGCCGGATTGTCCACCTGTTTTTTCTGTAAATGTTCAAATCCCACAATATTGTTGTATACACGCCAGGTCAGCACATAGTGATCCACTTCAAATACACGCATCCAGTCCTGCTGTGTAATTTCTGAACAGCCGCGTACCAGATCACTTCTTGTCTTATCCAGATACCGGCCCACCTCAAAAATACGGTGTCCCGACTGTAAGCAGTCTTTGGATAAAACACTGTAGCTTTCAGAAATATTTCCCATCTGCATTGCAAAGGATTTTGTAACGCCGGTCTGTGTATCAATATCATCAAAAATACTGTCCACACGCCCGCGGATACTGTCCATCTGTCCGTTCATCTGCTCTAATGCCGCCAGGGACTTTTCAACCTTTTTACTGCCCTCGCCAAGGCTCTGTGTCGTTTCTTCCATCGCCGTAGCAAGCTCGTCAATATTCGTTTTTAACTCCGATACGTATTTTACAATATCTTCGGCAGACTCTGCGGTATTGATAGACAGCTGGCGCACCTGGTCTGCAACGACGGCAAAGCCTTTTCCGGATTCACCGGCTCTGGCTGCTTCTACAGATGCATTCAGCGCCAAAAGATTACTCTGGTTGGCAACTTTTTTAACTAAATCTACAATTTCTTCGATTTTACCGATTTTACCCTTAAAATCCTGCACACGGTCATTAATCGTCTGTATTCTTGTAGACGACTGCGTAACTGCTTCAATACTGTCATTCATATCATTGGTTACATTCTGCGAGGACGACAGAATTTCATGGGTATTGTCCCGGATATGTCCCATGGCTTCTGAAATGTTTTCAATGGAGTTCTCCAGATGCCGGCTCGCACTTTCCATATCCTGTATTGATTTGGTCTGGGTTTCGACCTGATCTAATGTGTCTTTAATGAGTGTATTATCCCCGATAACGCCCATCGTTTCATTTAACCGCATCACAACCGGATTATTGGCATTCTTAAATGCGTGCAGCATTGCATTGATTTTTTCTGCATATACCGGATTTTTAAATTGTGTAACATCTGCTTCCTCAAAATTCCCATTTGCAATCTTATCCATTGCTTCTAATAATTGATGCGTATCCTGCCCGGGTAACAGCCCCGCCTGCTTTTTCTTTTTAAACATACACTTTCTCCTCTACCGTATATACAATTCCTAAAAACTTTGGGTATATCGTACCACACATTTTAAGATTTTTGTACTGTTTTACCATATTTTTTTGAAATATTTGAAATTTTTATTAAATTTGCACAACAAAGACTTTTTTATTTTCTATTGACTTAAAACATTTTGCGTATTATAATACGACCATTGTGACATTGAATGTTACGTTGTCCGTTTTGGAAAAACTCAAAACGGATTCAAGACAAGGCAAAAGTATCTGCCGGAGTCTTACAAGCGATTTTTACAAGGACCACTCTTTTATTCAGAGTCAAGGCCATACGGACAGCCGGGTCCACTGCCGATTGGCGGCTTGCCGCCTTATTGATTGAGTTAGAAGCTCAGTTTTATAAGTTGGTTACTTTATAACCGAAATGCGTATTTACGCAAACTTGTGAAATGGTCAATAAGAGTAGTAAAAGTAGTGTTGCTATATAGACTCTGTATGCCTGATATGATATCCCTGTCTTAAAAATATTCTGCTGTACACAGGATGGATTTGTACCTTGTCCTGCCGGTTGCAGTTTATTTTGAATCATGACATATTTATATTTGAGATATTGAACGCAAGTTGTGTAATTACAGCCTGCGTTTTTTTTATTTTGAGGTGTACTATGAAAAATTTATCCAACCAGTCCAGAGCGCCGATTTACGAGGCGCTCCAGAAATTCCGCGAAATGCGTGTCGTTCCGTTTGATGTCCCGGGTCACAAACACGGCAGGGGCAACCCGGAACTTACGGAATTTCTCGGTCAACAGTGCGTCGGCATTGATGTCAACAGCATGAAGCCGCTTGACAATTTATGCCACCCCGTTTCCGTTATCCGAGAAGCGGAAATTCTTGCCGCAGAGGCCTTTGGCGCAGCCCATGCCTTTTTAATGGTCGGCGGCACAACAAGCTCCGTACAGAGCATGGTTTTATCCTGCTGTAAACGCGGCGATAAAATTATCCTGCCACGAAACGTCCACCGAAGTGTAATTAATGCGCTGGTTTTATGCGGTGCGATTCCCGTGTATGTCAATCCCGATGTGGATCACCGCCTTGGCATTTCACTCGGCATGAGCCGTGAGCAGGTACAAAATGCCATCGAAAAGCACCCGGATGCCGTTGCGGTCTTAGTAAACAACCCGACCTACTACGGTATCTGCAGCGATATCCGCGCTATCGTCGATATGGCACACCGCGCCGGAATGCTCTGTCTTGCCGACGAAGCACACGGCACACACTTTTACTTTGGTGAAAATATGCCGGTTTCCGCAATGGCGGCAGGCGCAGATATGGCGGCAGTTTCCATGCACAAAAGCGGCGGAAGCTTAACGCAGTCGAGCCTGCTTTTAACCGGTCCGAATATGAATCCCGGACATGTGCGCCAGATTATCAACCTGACACAGACGACCTCCGGCAGTTACCTTTTAATGTCCAGTCTTGACATCAGCCGCCGCAATCTCGCACTGCGCGGCAGGGAGGTTTTCCGTAAAGTCATTGAAATGGCAGATTACGCCCGCGAGGAAATTAATGCGGTCGGTGGTTATTACGCCTTTGGCAGGGAGCTGATAAACGGCAATTCTATCTACGACTTTGACCCGACAAAGTTAAGTGTCCACACCCGTGACATCGGTCTTGCGGGAATCGAGGTCTATGACATTTTACGGGACGAATACGACATCCAGATTGAATTTGGCGACATCGGAAATATTCTTGCCTACCTTTCTATCGGCGACCGTCCGCAGGAGCTGGAACGGCTTGTGAGCGCGCTTGCGGAAATCCGCAGACGGTATCAGAAAGATTCTGCCGGTCTGTTAAGTCAGGAGTATATCGACCCGGAGGTTGTATGCAGTCCGCAGGAAGCATTTTACGCACAAAAGAAAAGCGTACCGATACGTGAAAGCGCCGGTGCGGTATGCAGTGAATTTGTCATGTGCTATCCGCCGGGAATCCCGATTTTGGCACCGGGCGAGCGTATTACCGGTGAAATTCTTGATTATATTGAATATGCCAAGTCAAAGGGCTGTTCCATGACCGGTCCGGAAGACCCGAAAATCGAGCATATCAACATTTTAACAGACGGAGGAAAACCTCATGGAATTATGGTTTAGCGAATGTCATGCGCCGGACGTCAAACACAGCCTGCGCGTGAACCGCCATTTATATTCAAAGAAAAGCGAATATCAGCAGATTGATATTTTTGATACCCCGGAATTCGGCAGGGTGCTGGCATTGGACGGCAACGTCATGCTTACCGAGCGGGACGAATTTATTTACGATGAAATGATTACACACGTTCCGATGTCCGTCCATAAAAATGCAAAGGATATTTTAGTCATCGGTGCGGGGGACGGCGGTGTCGTAAAGGAACTGACCCGCTATGACCGCGTAGAACGCATTGACCTCGTGGAAATGGACGGCGAAGTAATTGAAGCGTGCCGCGCCTATCTGCCGGAAAATGCGTGCCGATTAGATGACAGCCGTGTGCATATTTATTTTGACAATGCATTGCGGTTTATCCGCCGCTGTTCCAATGAATATGACCTGATTATTGTCGATTCCAACGACCCGTTTGGTCCGTCAGAGGGATATTTTACACGCGAATTTTACGGTATCTGCTACAACGCACTGCGTGAAGACGGTATTATGGTCAACCAGCAGGGCAGTCCGTTTTACAAGCACGATGCGGAAGCCATGCAAAGAAGCCACAAACGGATTGTGAATACATTCCCAATCAGCCGCGTTTATCAGGCACATATTCCGACATATGCCGCCGGTTACTGGCTGTTTGGCTTTGCCAGCAAAAAATACCACCCGGTTGACGACTTTGAAGCCCGTCAGTGGCAGGCACTGCATTTAAGCACGAACTACTACACCACCAAGTTACATATCGGTTCGTTTTATCTGCCTGCCTATCTTGAAAAAATGCTTGAGGAGGTTGAAGCATGAAACAAAATGTTGAAACATTTATCGGCTGTGACGCGGATTATGCTGCTGCACGGATTGTCTTATTCGGTGCACCGTTTGATTCCACCACCAGTTTCCGCCCCGGTGCGCGCTTCGGCTCAGCCGCGATCCGCCACGAAAGCTTCGGGCTGGAAACGTACAGCCCGTATCAGGATAAAGATCTGGAAGATATCTCCGTATTTGACTGCGGCGATTTAGAGCTTTGTTTCGGTTCTGCCGAATCGGCACTGGCTGACATTGAAAAAACGGCGGCACAGATTGTAAACGATAATAAACTGCCGCTTCTAATCGGCGGCGAACATCTGGTGACACTGGCAAATGTGCGTGCCGTCCTTGCCAAATACCCCGGTCTGCATATTATTCACTTTGATGCCCATGCTGATTTGCGTGATGACTACCTTGGCGCTAAATTAAGCCATGCCTGCGTCATGCGCCGCTGTTTTGACCTTGTAGGGGACGGACGGATTCACCAGTTTTGTATCCGGAGCGGTGAACGGTCAGAATTTGCATTTGCAAAAGAACATACAGATATGCACCCGTTTGATTTTGACGGACTGGAAGCGCTGACCGCCCAGCTGCAAAAGGATAATACACCGGTTTATCTGACCGTGGATTTAGACTGTTTGGACCCGTCCGTTTTTCCTGGCACGGGTACACCGGAAGCCGGAGGGGTAACCTTCCCGCAGCTTCTTACTGCCCTGCTGCTCGTCAGCCGGACAAATGTCGTAGGCGCGGACATCAATGAACTTGCGCCGATGCTGGATACAAGCGGTGCTTCTACCGCCTGCGCATGTAAGGTGCTGCGCGAAATGCTGCTGGCGCTGTATTAAACGCGAAAATCCTTATATCAAAGATTTTCGCTTCACAACAAGTTGTAATAGAAAAGAGGATTCGTATGAGTAGAGTTTTAATTATCGGCTGCGGCGGCGTTGCCAATGTAGCTATCAGAAAATGTTGTCAGGCAAGTGATATTTTTACGGAAATCTGTATTGCAAGCCGTACCAAATCAAAATGTGATGCTTTAGCTGAAAGCCTTAAAGACAAAACCGCAACAAAAATCACAACTGCACAGGTTGATGCAGACAGTGTGGACGAACTGATTTCATTAATCAAAGCCTATCAGCCGGAGCTGGTTATGAATATCGCCCTGCCGTATCAGGATTTAACAATTATGGATGCCTGCCTTGCCTGCGGTGTTAATTACATGGATACCGCCAACTATGAACCGGAAGATACCGATGACCCAAAGTGGCGCGCCATTTATGAAAAACGCTGTAAGGAAGCCGGATTTTCCGCTTACTTTGACTACAGCTGGCAGTGGGCTTACCGCGAAAAATTTGAAAAAGCGGGACTGACGGCACTCCTTGGCTGCGGCTTTGACCCGGGTGTGACACAGGCTTACTGCGCCTATGCCAAAAAGCATGAATTTGACACAATTGATACCATTGATATTCTGGACTGCAACGGCGGCGACCACGGCTATGCCTTTGCCACGAACTTCAACCCGGAAGTCAACCTGCGTGAGGTTTCCGCTCCGGGCAGCTATATTGAAAACGGCAAATGGGTTGAAATTCCTGCGATGAGCATTAAGCGTGAATATAACTTTGACAGTGTCGGTGAAAAGGATATGTATCTGTTACACCACGAGGAACTGGAATCTCTCGCCGTCAATATTCCGGAAGTCAAAAGAATCCGCTTCTTTATGACATTTGGACAAAGCTACCTGACCCATATGAAATGCCTTGAAAATGTGGGTATGCTTTCAACCACTCCGGTCAATTTTGAAGGGCATGAAATCGTGCCGATTAAATTTTTAAAGGAACTGCTGCCGGACCCTGCAAGCCTTGGCCCACGTACACACGGAAAAACCAATATCGGCTGCATTTTCACCGGAAAGAAAGACGGCAAAGACAAAACCTACTATATTTATAATGTGTGCGACCATCAGGAATGTTACAAAGAAGTGGAAAGTCAGGCAATCAGCTTTACGACCGGCGTACCAGCCATGTGCGGCGCGTTAATGCTTCTGACAAAGAAATGGGATAAGCCGGGTGTCTACACCGTGGAAGAATTTGACCCGGACCCGTTCCTTGATGCACTCGACAAATACGGTCTGCCTCGCCGTGAAAACCACAACCCGGTACTGGTGGACTAGTGAGCCAAAAATCAACGCATATAACAGACCTTTTCGGCACATTACCGACACCGTCCTATATCATTGATGAGAATGTCCTGCTGCATAACGGAGAAATTCTTGCCTCCGTTGCCGCACACACAGGCTGTAAAATTCTGCTTGCACAAAAAGCATTCTCCAATTATGATTTTTACCCGCTGCTTTCCGGATACCTGTCGGGTACGGAAGCCAGCGGACTTTACGAGGCAAGGCTCGGTGCGGAAGAAATGCCGGATAAAGAAGTTCACGTATTCTGCGGAGCTTACCGCGATGATGAATTTGAGGAGCTTTTAACTTACGCGGACCATATTGTCTTTAACTCGCCGCATCAGTTTAAAAAATTTGCACAAAAAGCAAAAGCGGCAGGCAAAAGCATCGGCCTGCGCATTAATCCCGAATGTTCCACACAGGACGGACATGCGATCTATGACCCGTGTGCGCCCGGCAGCCGCCTTGGTACAACGCGCGCCGTATGGAACCGTGAAATGACAGGTGAATGGATTTCCCTGCTTGACGGTCTGCATTTTCATACGCTGTGTGAGCAGGATTCCGATGATTTGGAAACAACACTCGCCGCCGTGGAACGCAGCTTCGGTGATATTCTGCCGCAGATGAAATGGCTGAATATGGGTGGCGGACACCACATCACCCGCAACGATTATGACATTGCACGGCTTGAAAAATGTATCACCTATGCACAGGATCAATGGAATCTGTGTGTGTACCTTGAGCCGGGTGAAGCCGTTGCCTTAAATGCCGGGTATCTCATTACCCGCGTTTTAGACATTGTTGAAAACAATGGGACACACATTGCCATTCTGGATACCAGTGCCGCCTGCCATATGCCGGATGTGATTGAAATGCCGTATATGCCGCCACTTTATGGTGCCAAAGCGTTGACAGATAAACCTGCCACAAACGCAGATTCAAAGCATCCTGATTTTGTATACCGGTTAGCCGGGCCTACCTGTCTTGCCGGAGATGTGATTGGCGATTATACGTTTGCCGCGCCTTTACATGAGGGCAGTCTGCTGGTGTTTCAGGATATGGCAATTTATTCTACCTGTAAAAATAATACATTTAACGGTATGCCGCTCCCGGATATTTACAAAATGCAGACAGACGGCGCTTTTGTAAAACTCACCGATTTTGGCTATTCGGATTTTAAAATGCGCCTTGGAAAATACCGGTAATATGCTTCCGGCATTGTTCCGTAAAAGGCGGTACCGCAAGGATATTTTTATCCTTACGGTACCGCCTTTTTTACGCAAGTCTTTTTTATGGCTTTTACCGGCTGTCTAAAAAGAACGCTTCATTTATTTTTTGTAACCAAATTCAGGAATGTTATTCCATCTGTTACGGAAATAATGTGCTACCATCTTAGGTTTTCTGTCTCTTGTGAATAAGCCCTTCTTATTCCCCTGGACTCTTAATAAACTCTGGCTTGTAGCAAAGTCTGCAAAGTTCCATGCCTGCTCACCTACTACATAATCAAATTCATCAAATACCCTGTTATTCATCTCGTAATACTCAACCTGATATTCCTCTGTATACATAACAGATGTCGTATCATGAAGTCCGCTGACTGTATCTGCACCATATTCCGTAAATATAACCGGCTTACCAAGCTTCCCCCAGTCTGTAAGTTCCTTACGAAGTCCTTCTTCAGATACTTCAAGGTCAGGACCGCCAAAATACCAGCCATAATAACGGTTAAGACAGATCACATCACTTAACTTAGCGGAACAGTCATTATCAGCCGTCGTTCCCTGAACACTTACCAGTGTACAAGGACGCTTCTGTGGATCCAGTTCCCTTGCAAGGTCATATAATGGCTTAAAGTAATCATATGCTCCCTCATCCGATGAATCCGGTTCATTGGCAATACTCCACATTACAACACAAGCATGATTCTTATCTCTGGATATGAGGTCACGGATAACATCCTTATGATGTTCCTGTGTCTGCACCCCGTGTTCCTTATCAAATGTGCTGATTCTTTCACCGCCGAAGTTTGCACCGCCGCCAAACTTAAGATTAACACCTACTGCCGTTGTTTCATCAATCACTACAATGCCTTCTTCATCGCACTGTCTCATCATTTCTTCACTATATGGATAATGGCTCGTTCTGAAACTGTTCGCATGCTGCCACTTCATAATCGCTATATCCTTGGTATTCATAGGAAGATTTATTCCGCGTCCATTTGGGAATGTGTCCTCATGCTTTCCATATCCCTTGAAATAAAACGGCTTTTCATTAATAAGGAATCTGATTCCATCTACTCTTACGCTTCTTACTCCATAAGGAAGTGTATATACATCTTCCCCTGCCGTTACCTTAATCCGGTAAAGATACGCATTTAACGGCTGCCATAATCTTACCGTATCAAGTTTTATTTCCCCTGAAATGCCATCTGCTTCGGCAACCTTTTTGCCTTCTGCATCAAATACTTCTACCTTACATGCTGTATTATCTTTATCCGCCCCTTCAATATCTACCTCATAATGAAGTGTTGCTGATGGTACAGCTTTTCCAAAGTCAATATCTGATGTCACCGTAATATCGTGAATATATGTCTTCGGTGTTGTATAGATTTTAACCGGTCTTGTAATACCACAATAGTTAAAGAAGTCAAAATTAGGATTATTCTGAGGCTTTCCGGAACTACTCTGACCTACGCCTCCCATCAATCCACTCATCATATTTGCCTTGCCGCCTACAGGAAGTGTAGAATAATCAATAACATTATTTACGGCAATTGTAAGAAGATTATCTCCATCTTCTAATACATCATTTAATTCAACTTCAAATGGAAGAAATCCACCCTTATGCTCACAGATTAACTTGCCATTCAGATAAATCTTCGCAAAATGTGTTACGGCTGCACAACGAAGCACAATTCTCTGGCTCTTTACATATGCGGGAACCGAAATATTTCTTTGATAAAATACCCATCCATAATGATCTCTGAAATCAACGCCTTCTTTTAAATCGTTATATGAAGCAGGAACCGGCATTGTATCTGCATCCTTTAATGGAGCCTCATACCACTTTTCGTCAAACCCCTTGCCATTGTCTAACTTAAAATCCCATACTCCGCTTAAATCGCTTAATAATCTTGACTGTGTTAAAATTGGATATAACATAATTCATTCCTCCTGATATTTAAACTTATTAATAAATTTTATTCTTCAATATGTCCGGCAGTAAATGCCCGGAAATATTACTGCACCTTCGCTTCTCTTCTTTCCTTAAGAATCTTTGCATTTTCTTCCACTCTCTTCTTATTAAGAGGATATAAAAACTGTAATGCAAGGAAGAGAAGTATCATTCCTAATGCCGGCACAAGACAGGTTACATTGTAAATGCCGTCTACCACCTTAGGATCATGTGCCGTAGCTGCCGTATAACCTATGATTGAGAGCAGTACCCCTGATATTCCTGACGAACAGGCCTGTCCTAACTTTCTTGCAAATGAATATACTGAATATATGGTTCCATCCTGACGGACACCTGTTCTTACTTCTGAATCATCAATTACATCTGTAATCATAGCCCATATCACCATATTAAACATTGCGGTTCCTACTGATGATATCAGTACCAGTACAATCCATACCCATACATTATCTGTGTGAATAAAGAATAATATTAAAAATGCTGCTGCACTTATTATACTTCCAATCACTGATAATTCTTTCTTACCGACCTTTGCTGACAGCTTTACTATAAAAGTAGAAAGAACAAGTATAACAACCATTCCTGCCAGGTTTGCCAGCGACATCGCTGAAACATTACCAAAATAATTCGGATATATATAGTTATTCATGTTGCTAAGTGATAACTGTGCAAGCAGGAATAATAACGCACATACTATGATGCCAATTAATGCCTTGTTATGGGCGATTTCACTAATAAGCTCCTTAAATGAAAACTTCTGTGTATTCTGCTCAACCTTTACTCTCTCTGTTGTCATATGATAGCAGAGCATATAACAGATGACTGCTCCGATAGAACATACAAGCGCACCTATCATCATTTTCTCACCGGATAATACTTTATTACCTGCTGCATCTGTATAGTATACTGCAAGCGGTAATACGACGCCAATCACTGTCTGTGCAAGTGTTGCACCAATTGTTCTCCAGTTGGAAAGAGAAGCTCTGTCCGTTGGATTATCCGAAATTGCTGATGCCATTGAACCATAAGGAATATTAACGCCTGTATAACATATACTGCCCCAGAGCAGATATGTGAAAAACATCCAGAAAATCTTAAATCCCATTGGCATTCCTTTAAAATATGTTGCATACATCAGAAATGATGCTAAAGCAACCGGACCACACATTCTTCGAATCCATGGAGCGAATTTACCCTTCTTCCCGGGTCTGCTTCTGTCTACAATCTGTCCCATCGTAACATCCGTGACCGCATCCACAAATCTGGCTGCCATCATCATCAGACCGACTATTGCTGCCGAAACACCCATGACATCCGTATAAAACTTAAGCAAAAACATTGTTGACAATATAAATGTAAAATCATTACCGAAGTCCCCGAACATGTAGCCCAGTCTGTCCTTCATCCCGAAAGGCTTTACCTTTCCGTTATTCTCTTTCATAATATCCTCCGTTTCCTGTACTCCTGTACACCTTATAATTTTTAAAGACCGTCCTTAAATATTTTGTTTTCTTTTCTATGGTTTAATCATAACGTGTTTTACAGATTCCGGTTATTACTAAATTTAGCATAATTAGTACAATTTTTGTTTGTACAATTTTTATGGTAAAAATTATACTATAATGCATTAATATTCTACTAACATGTTAGATTTATATTATTGACATGTTAATATTTATCCGTCAGCATAAAATTATACTTATTATCCGAATGTTTTTTATAATTTGGTTTTTAAGTAAACTTCTGTTATAATATTTTTACACATATGGATCAAAATATACAAATAACTATCGGGGAGTAGCGAAAACAAATAGCCATGATTGCAGATGAGAAACCGCCTACGCGAATTTCTCATCGCATCTTCGCGACAAGTCGCTCAGAAATGGGGAGTAATATGAACTATAAAATATATTTAGATTATACAATGGATATATTATCCCATCTGAAAATTTCATGCCATATTATCGATTCACCATTTATCTGGAACGAACAGTATGATGGCGGTCTTCGAAAAACGATATGGAATGATGCTGCCCACCGCAGCCAGATGAATGATTTTAATCGTTTCGTCAACACTTACAGTAAGGATAATACAATATTAATAATACACGACAGCTTTTGCTGCGAATATATTTATTTAAAATTACCGGATTCAGATAAAATATTTATCGCCGGACCTTTTTCGTTTGAAAAATTTACCAACCAACGGATAACGGAGCTATGCACTTACAATTCCATCCCGGCCCGGTTCAATGAATTTATGCAGTTATACTATGCAGCCCTCCCTGTTTTTACAGATGAGCGCTTTATCGAAAGTATTATAAATACGCTGTGCAGCAAATTGTGGACACATTTTACAATTGAAAAAAAGCGTGTTCTGACAAAAAATAATGAACAATATATATATAATGACAAAACACCCGAACCGACACGACAGTCTATAGAAATGCTGGAAATGCGGTATAAGGAAGAAACCCTGCTCATGGAATCTATTGCACACGGAGATTACAAATCCATTGAAAATATGAGGCATCTCAATGCTTCTGATATAAAGCCGCGCCTGACAGACACCATACGCGACAGAAAGAATTTTATGATTATTCTTAATACCATCTGCCGCAAAGCTGCCCAGTCTGCTTATGTACATCCCGTTCATCTGGATGAAATATCGCGTAAATTTGCAATTAAAATTGAGGCCTGCACTTCCATTGCCCAGCTCGAAGCCCTTGAAAGCGATATTACACGGCGATACTGCATGCTTGTGCAGTCTTATTCGCTGCGGACATACAGCAAACCCGTACAGAATATCATTAATTATATATCCTTTAACCTGACAGCAGATTTAAGCCTTACTGCAATTTCCACTGAATTTTCTTTAAACAGCAGCTATCTGTCGACACTGTTTAAAAAAGAAACCGGTACCACCCTGACAAATTACGTCAATGGCAAACGGATGGAGCATGCTATTTATCTTCTTAATACTACCATGCTTCCCATTCAAGATATTGCTGTCCAGTGTGGAATAAATGATGTCAATTACTTTACGAAGCTGTTTAAAAAAACAAAAAATAAAACACCTACACAATACCGTGAATTGATACAAAAAAAGCATTGAAAACCCATATCTGGGTTTTCAATGCTTTTTTTACTCTTTCTCAAAATACTGTGGATAAATTCCCTTCAATTTGTCCAGTTCATTAAAAATTCTGCTGATATGTGCCTTTATAACTCTAAGATACATTCTTTTGTCCTTTTTTTTAATAGCTTCTATAAGCATCTCATGTTCATCGTTTGTTTTTGCACTGATAGAACTATTCAACTCTGCAAGATATCTGATTCTGTTATAATGGCTCATCTGTGTCTGAATTATATTTTTGGCAAGCAATTCTCCGGAACACTCATAAATCAACTCATGAAACGCATTATCAATCTCTATTCTTGGAATTTTTTCATTTTCTTCCGTGTAATGAATCAGTCTTTCATTCAGAATCGCCATTTTGTCAAGCAGCTCACTGTCCGCATTTTCAAAAACAGCATCAACCATGCCCATCTCAAGACTTTTTCTGACAAACCACTCCTGTGCAGAACGTCTGCAGTTAATACATGCCACATAGGTCCCGGACTGTGGAATAATCTTTAAAAGACCTTCTTTCTCAAGATTCACAATGGCTTCTCTTGCCGGTGTTCTTGACACATCATACCGCAGTGCAACTTTCTGGGCACTGATGGAATCTCCTGGCAACAGCCTGAAATTCATGATGTCATATTTCAGCTTTTCATAAGTTTCTTCATTTAATGATTTTTCCATCGCTTCGCAGCCTTTCCATCAATAAGAAACCGCCTGTTCTACATTACAGATATTTTTTAAGTGTTGCTCTTACTGCACCTTTTCCTGCAATTTCTTCAACAAACAGTTCTTCAATTTTATCACCGATTCCCGCTTCATATAAATTTATACCAAATATATTCGCATTTGACAATAAATTTTTAAGCTGGCCTGTATAGGACGATGGTTCTGCAAATCTTACACCATCAAGCTGTGCCTTTAATTCTTCTGCCATAGGGTCTGCTGACAATTCAAAGCTTTCTCCATTGTCATCAATGCCAAGAAGATACCGGCACCATCCGGCTATTGCAAGCGGTATTGCCGTAAGTGATTCTGCACTTCCCTCTTTTTCAACGTATGCTTTAATCGTTTCGCCATATCGTATGCCAACTTTTTGTGATGTATCCGTTGCAATTCTCTGCGGTGTATCCGGCATAAATGGATTCGGTATTCTTACATGAAGTACCTCATCTGCAAATTTTTCAGGCGAAATGATACCCGGATCCGTAACCACCGGCATCCCTTCAACCAATCCTATCCGTCTTACAAGCTCTGAAAGTTCCTTATCCTTCATTTCATCTGCAATAAGATTATATCCCAGAATGCATCCATATACTGCGAGTGCTGTATGCAGCGGATTCAGACAGGTCGTCACCTTCATCCGCTCCACTTTATTAACAGTATCCCTGTCTGTCATATACACACCTGCTTTTTCAAGCTGTGGTCTTCCATTTGGAAATCTGTCTTCAATAACCAGATATTGTGGTCCTTCCGCATTAACAAATGGCGCAATATAAGTCTTCTTAGACGTAATCACAGGCTTCATCTGTTCAACTCCTGCCTGCTCTAATGCTGCAGCCACTGAATCTGCCGGTCTTGGTGTTATTTTATCTATCATGGACCATGGAAATGATATTACATTTTCATCATTGACATAGTCCGCAAAATCCTGTCCTACATAGCCCTTTTTCTGCCACTCGCGGACCATTTCCGTTATTGAATTTCTCAGCTTTTCTCCATTATGTGAACAGTTATCCATAGAAACGACCGCAAGCGGTGCTTTACACGTATTAAATCTTTCAAATAAAAGTGCTGCCACAACTGCCATTGCCGATACTGCCTTATCCGGTCCGTTATCTATATCACTCTGGATAAATGGGAAAAATGCACCCTTTGCATCACGCAGGGCATATCCCTTCTCTGTAATTGTAAATGAGATCATCTCAAGCTGCGGATTTGCAAAAATCTCCTTTAATCTTGACCAGGCTTCCTTTGATGCCGACTGTGCCTTCACCGCTTCCGTAAGAGAACCGAGTACCCTCTTGTCTGTACTTCCGTCTTCTTTTAGTGTAACCGCCATAACAAGATTGTCAAACGGCTCATAAATCTTATCCACAACATCAAAATCAAAGGTCTCCACGCATGTAATCCCTTTATCTGACACCCCCTGCTCAATTAACGAATCAGCAATTCCGCCTATAAAAATTCTAAAGATATTGCCAATACCAAAATGAACCCATTCCGGTGATGCCTTTGTATTCTCTGCTACCTTTCTGACATCATATGCCGGCAGTTTTATACCTGCCTCTTCCCATGCTGTTTTATCTTTAATTCCATCTATTGAAAGTTTCATATTCATCCTCATTTCTGAGCAGCCTGTTACGAAAATGCAATGAGATATCCGCAAAGATAATTTCCCATCTGCCATTATAGCCGGTTGTTTTTGCTCAGAAACAACCGGCTGTGTAATATCTGCGTTACAACGTACCGTATAAGCAAATTACTGTCCTGACTTGTCTACGGCTTCCCATAAGCCATTCAGATAAGCTGCTCCCAATGCCCTGTCATACAGACCATATCCCGGCATTGCAACTTCATCCCATATCATTCTGCCATGATCCGGTCTTATTGCCCCATCAAATCCGGTATCATATAAAGTCTTAATAATCTTATACATATCCATTGAGCCATCTGATGATAAATGTGCAGCCTCTTCAAAATCCCTCGGTGAATTATATTTAAGATTCCTTACATGGGCAAACGGAATTCTGCCTCTGCATGCCTTAATAATCTCACAAATATCATTATTCTGGTTTGAACCAAATGAACCTGTACAAAGAGTAATTCCATTATACGGCTTATCAACTGCATCAAGAAGACGGGTAACTGAATCCTTTCCTGTCATAATTCTTGGGAGGCCAAAAATCGGCCATGCCGGATCATCCGGATGAATTCCCATTTTAATATCATACTTTTCACATACCGGTCCGATTGCTTCCAGAAAATATACAAGATTATCAAACAACTTTTCTGCATCAACATCCCGGTACATTTCAAAAAGCTCTTTTAATCTGTCTAATCTCTCCGGCTCCCATCCCGGCATTACAAAGCCATTGGACATTTTTTCAACGGATTCCCTCATATGTTCCGGATCAATCATATCTACGGTGTCCTGATTATATGCCAATACCGTCGAGCCGTCCGGCCGTACCCTTGCAAGCTCTGTCCGCGTCCAGTCAAATACAGGCATAAAATTATAACATACCATATGAATATCCGCTTCGCCCAGTGCCTGCAGCGTTTTAATATAATTATCAATATGCTCATCTCTTTTTGCAGTTCCAATCTTAATGTCATCTGACACATTCACAGATTCAATCCCTGCAATTCCAAGTCCTGCATCGTTGACAATCTTTTTAAGCTCTGCGATTTCCTTTGGCAGCCATAGTTCCCCTGCCTGCTTTCCAAAAAGCGTCGTAATGACATTCTTTACTCCCGGAATCTGTCTGATCTGCTTAAGGGTAACACTGTCATATCCCGGTCCGTACCACCTTAACGTCATCTCCATTATAAAATACCTCCTTAAATATAAAATACATATCTTATTTCTTTGTTATCATCATACTAACATGTCAGTGCTAACATGTCAATGTATTTTTTTATACAAGAAGGTTATTTATTAAAATTGTTTTATCGCAGCTTCATTGTCCCTGCCCTGCTTATTGCTCCCACACTGTATAAAGAACCAAACGCACACACGCCGGTATTTTTCTTTTGACTCATCCTATATGCCAACTGAACTGCTTCCTCTATGGTATCCATTACAGATACTGCTCCTGTATAACCGCATTTTCTGACTGCATCTGCACACTCATCCGCACTCATGGCACGCGGGCTGTCCGGTGCAATCGTGATAAAAGAGGCTGCGTATGGAAGCATTGTCCTAAGCATCTGACTGTAATCCTTGTCGCGCAGGATTCCTGTTATAAAAATAAACTTTTCGCCTGCAAAGTAGTTTTCTAAATTTGAGCGCAGCGCATTGATTCCATCCGGGTTATGCGCACCATCGACAATAAACAGCGGTGCTTCTGACAAAATTTCAAACCGCCCCTGCCAGTAAACGTTTTTCATTCCGTCATAAACTGCATTTACCGGTATCCGATATCCCTTCCGGATCAGACAGTCCATTATTTCCAGTACAACCGCAGCATTTTCACACTGATAATCTCCCAATAAAGAAAGTCTTATGCCTGCATACTGTTTATACCCAAAGGTCTGTCCATGTATGCTTCTGTCCGTAATTTTAATATTTTGTACATCCGTGCTTTTAAAACCGGCTTTCTTTTCCTGACATCTTTTTATCAGTACATTCATGACGGTTTCACTCTGTCCGGCTATTACGACCGTTCCGTTTTCTTTAATAATCCCTGCTTTTTTCTGCGCAATTTCTTCCAGTGTTGTCCCCAGAAATCCCATATGGTCATAATCAATATTGACAATTGCAGCAACCTCCGGAACTTCAATTACATTGGTTGCATCATCACAACCGCCCATGCCGACTTCCAGCACCACAAAATCACACCTGTTTTCATTAAAATATAAAAAAGCGAGTGCCACAGCCTTTTCAAATTCAGACGGAACATCTGGCATCTTCGCGCATGCATTTCTTACCATCTCTGCATATCTTACAAATTCTTCTTCGGAAATCATTTCTCCGTTTATCCTGAACTGTTCCCGGTACACAGATATCACCGGCGATGTAAAAAGCCCTGTCTTATATCCTGCCGCTTTAAGAATTTCTGCTGTCATGGCACACACAGAACCTTTTCCATTGGTTCCCGCAACATGGATAAATTTAAGCTTTTTCTGCGGACAGCCCAGTCTTTCCAGTAATTCTTCTATTCTGCCAAGACCAAGCCTTATGACTCCGTTATGTGATTCCTTTATAAAATGCTCTGCTTCTGTATATATCATACTTTTCCTCTTGATTTTAAATTTATGATAATGAACCATCCAGTCTGCTTAACAGCTGTCCTACCGTGCAGCCTAAAACCGGATGTCTGTGATACGGCGCAATCTGTGCCATCGGAATTAATACAAAACCGCGGTTCTGCATATCTATATGCGGCACGGTCAGCGCCGGGCTATCTATGATACAGTCATCGTAAAACAAAATGTCCAGATCCAATGTCCGCGGTCCCCAGTGTATGGTTCGTTCACGCCCCGCTTCTGCCTCAATTCTGTTAAGAAGCGCCAGCAGTTCTTCCGGATACAGCAGTGTTTTAATCTCTAATGCCCCATTTAAAAAGACATCCTGTTCAACACCGCCGTAGGGCTCTGTCGTAATATAATCGGATACCTTTACGACCTTACAATACGGATGGTTTTTTAGTTTTTCTACAGCTTCGTCAAGATATGCTTTTTTATCGCCCATGTTCGACCCGGTTGCAATATATGCCCTGTGCCATCCTCTTGATATTTCAACACTGACACTGTCTACGGGAATCGCAACAGGTGCCCACGGTTTTTCTATTTTCACATCTACTTTTTCCGCCAAATCATACCGCAGCAGTAATTCCTGTGCAAGTTTCTCGGCAACGGTTTCAATCAGTTTAAATGTATTATTCTGAAAGAACTTTAAAATATCCCGGCTTACATCCCCATAATTTACGGAACACGCCAGATCATCCGTCAATCCCGCTTTCCGGGTATCGGTATACACCACGACAGAAACCAGAAATTTCTGTCCTAACATATTCTCGGCTTCAAAAACACCATGGTTTCCAAACACAACTAATTTATCAATTGAAATTTTATCCACGTTAATCCTCATTTCTAAACAGCTTGTTGTAAAGCGGCGATTTCTCATCTGCCATCTTTGTTATTATTTTGACAGGATTGCCTCTGTCATCTTAATAATTCTGTAATTTTCTTTTACATCGTGAACTCTTACAAAGGAACAGCCTTTCATGACACCGATAACCGTTGTCGCCAGTGTTCCCTCCACCCGCTCGTCCGCCGGTAAATCAAGTGTCAGTCCAATCACGGATTTTCTGGACGTTCCAAGTAATACCGGATAATTGAGCTGCTTCATGATTTCAAGATGATTGATAATCTCAAGATTCATTTCATACGTTTTGCCAAATCCCACGCCGGGGTCCAGCATAATCTTATCATCGGGTACATTGGCTTTCTTTGCAATTGCAATGCACTCCTGCATATCCCGGATAAAATCTTTTTGAAAATCATCATATACGGCTTCATTCCTGTTATGCATAAGGCAGCATGCCGCGTTATATTTTGCTGTATATGCTGCGACTTCCGGGTCATGCTTAAAGCCCCAGATATCGTTTACAAGGTCCGCTCCCGCCTGCAATGCCGCAAGTGTGACCTTCCCCTTATAGGTATCAATTGAAACCGGAATATCAAAATGCTTTTTCACCGCCTCAATCACCGGTGTTACCCTTGCAATTTCTTCTTCTTCAGAAATCACTACATGTCCCGGCCTGGTGGATTCCCCTCCGATATCAATGACGTCCGCTCCGTCCCGTATCATTTCCTCTGTATGCTTTAATGCTGCATCCAGCGTATTAAATTTACCGCCATCCGAAAAAGAATCCGGTGTTACATTCAAAATTCCCATTATATAACAGTGGCTGCTTAAATCAAACTCTTTATTACCTATTTTCATACAATCTCCATTCCTTATCTGCTGCTGCCTGCAACTTATTAATAATCAATTTCCAGATTCATCTTCTGTCTGTCCCAGTTACATTCCGCCTGCGCCGCGCACGCAAAACAGTTTCTTGATTTCTTATCCGCCCAGTATAACATTTCGTATAAAGGCGTGTCCGCGCCGGTGTCTTTTATCCGGTGATGTAGAATAAAGTCCTTTATCAGGCTGATTTCTTCTTTTGCAAAACCGCAGTCCGGCAGGATTCTGTCACACAGGGCCGCTCCCGCCATTTCATGTGGAATCCCTTTTTCTATCTGATCTATTCTTCCGATATCATGCATAAATGCCGCTGCATATATGACCTCTTTTGATATGGACAGTTCCTGTTCCACCGAATAAATATACATCAGTCTTGCTACATCCAGAAAATGCTCCAGCGTATGATTACAAAATTTCCGGTGTTCCTCAGCCTTTTGCAGCGCATTATATTTTTTCTGATATAAAGGATGTCTATATATTAGATTTACACGTTTCATGTCTTCACCAATCCTTCTAATATCAGCCGGACACCCGCTTTTATTTTTTCACTCTCCATCTTTTCCTCTTTTTTTATGTAAACAAAAAAGCATTCATACCCGTTCTCAGGAAATGAATGCTTTATATTTTCTGACAGCGGATGCGAAGGCACATCGCAAATCCGCTTTACAGGGATTTTTCGTCCAATGGCAACTTCCCGTCCATTGACACTTTACGCATGACTTCTACTCTGTTCACATCTATTTGTTTTTGCACCTTTTACTATATCTGTTATACTGCCAATTGTCAATCCTGTTTTTAACAGGGCATTATACATTGTAATTTGCAGTTTTATTAAAATCCGGCTGGTTTTTCAGCCGGCCATGATTTTCTGAGTGCCGCATAGGAAATTAGAAAGTTGGCAAACCAGCCGGCCGGTACAGCAAGCCATACATATGCAATGCCAAAACGCGGAGCACATATAAGGGCAACCAACAGACGGATTGCAAGATTTACCATATTAGCAATGAGGAATGGCCGCATGATTCCAAGTCCACGAAGAACCCCGTCTGTTGCCATCTTGATACCCATAAAGATGAAAAAATAGCCAAGCCATTTCATATAATCCCCGGACACCTGATATGCTAAATCGGTTCCATCCTTACCCAGGAATAACGAAGAAATCTGAGTATGTAATGTTTCAATCACTATAAAGGCAAGAACTGCAAAACATATATCTAATACAATTGCAGCATGGTATCCTTTTTTGATACGCTGGTTCTGTTTTGCACCCAGATTCTGGGAAACATATGGTGAAACGGCATTTCCAATGGATACAAAAATCAGGGAAAAAACATTTTCTACTCTCATTGTTGCCGAATAACCTGCAAGCGCCTGTGTACCGAATGGATTTACAACCGCCTGTACTATCATCATGCCAATAGATACTGTAGACTGCTGCAAAACAGATGGTACAGCAATTTGAAGCATTGAATATAACTCCTGCCTGTCAAACCGTTTAAAGCTGCTTTTATACCGGCGCATCCGGCAAAAGAAAATCAGAAGTGAAAAAACAGCAGAAATCCCCTGTGCAATCAGCGTTGCAAGCGCTGCACCAAACACGCCAAGCCTTAAGCCTGCTACCATCCAAAAATCCATAAAAATATTCAGAATAGAAGAAAATATCAGAAGTCCCAGCGGAATCTTTGACTCACCGATTGAGGTGAACATCGTTGAAAGGATATTATACATAAACAAAAACGGAAATCCTACAAAATAAACACGCAGGTATAATACTGCTTCATCCAGTATATCAGCAGGTGTCTGTAATGCATTCATCATTATATTAGAAAATCCAAAACCAAATACACCCAGAAGTATGCTTAGAATCAGAAAACTAATCAATGATGTTGATACGATTGTTTTCATTTTACTATAATCCCTGGCACCAAAGTAGCGGCTCACAAGCACCCCTGCACCTACACCGGCACCAAGTGCCACACAAATGAATACATTCGTAAGCGCAGCACAGGCTCCAACTGCCGCAAGTGCAGAAGAACCGACAAACTGACCCACAATAATTGAATCAGCCATATTATATATCTGTTGGAAAAAGCTTCCCAGAATCATAGGCATTGCAAAAACAGTCAATGCTTTAAGAGGTGCATCTGTAATTAAATATTCATCCTTTGACATTATTCTATTCCTCCATAAATCCACGGCTTTTAGCCGGAAGTACAAGCATAGCATCCATATACCCCCACCGGAAGCGATGCCGCAGCATACATGGGAGTTAAACAAATGTCAATAATCTTGTGGTTTATTCTCTGCCAGTCTCATAACTTCCTTCCATGCCGGAGAGAACAGGTAATAACCTATCATTGCAAACATTCCAAAACTGAAAGATATTGGAAAACACAGCATTACCCATGTTCCATCAAAATATCTGTTAATAATATATGCACTTGGAATTCTGACTGCCCAAAGCATCAGAATATTAACAATGGTCGTATAACGCACCCTTCCTGTTCCATTTACAATAGATATTATACAATTAAAAATAGCATAGAACCACTGGGAAAGCAACATGACAACAACATGTCTGCTCGCATACATCAGCACCATTTCATCTGATGAAAAGAAACGTATCAACGGTTTATGTATCATAATGAAAAATAAGCCACAGCCAAGGGTAATAAGTCCGGAACATATTGGAATTTTCCAGTGTCCCTCCTTAATTCTATCATATTTTTTTGCACCGTAATTCTGCCCTGAAAATGTAGTGGCTGCCGAAGACAAGCCGGTAATTGCTATATTGGAGCAGCCCGTAATTCTTCCTGCTACTGCACCCCCTGCCATAAATACGGCGCCCTGGGAGTTATTAAAGGTCTGTAATGCAACATGCCCTAATGAATACAGCGAATTATTAAGTCCGACAGGCAGACCAATTGCCAGGATATCCTTCATCATTTTCCCTGAAAATCTTCGTGGCAGGAATGTAAACTGAATCTCCGGAAACATCTTTCTTATATAAGCAATACTTACAAGCCATGAAATAAACATCGCTATACTTGTAGCAAGTGCTGCACCTGCCACATCCATGCCAAATCCTGCAACAAATACTAAATCAAACACTATATTAGAAATACAGGATACAACCAGAAACCATAATGAAGCCTTGCTATCCCCAAGTCCTCTTAATATTCCGGCATTCATGTTATAGCCCAGATTACCAAGCGTACCTAAGAATACTAATCTCGTATAGATTAGTGCAGCATCCCATACATCCTGCGGAACTTTCATAAATTCAAGAATATACGGTGCTGCAAACCACCCCAGAATTCCAACCGGAATTCCTATAATATAGATAAATGTTATTGAGGTTCCACATATTGAAACAACCTTATCGGATTCCTTTGCACCGGCATATTGTGATATCAGAATAGACACACCGGTTCCTATTCCCAAGAAAACACATAATAATACTTCAACCGGCTGCGAACTCGTTCCGACCGCCGCCAGCGATGTATCACCACAATATTGACCTATTACAAGTGCATCGACTGTTGTATATAACTGCTGCAAAACATTTCCAATAATAATTGGTATCGCAAACAGTATAATGTTTTTCATAATATGACCTATCGTCATATCAATCTGTCCTTTTCGTGAAACTGCCATCATTTACTCCTTATTATAAAATAATCCATTCATTTCTGCTATTTATAATAATACTGTAATTTAATGCCATTTTCTAGCGATTTATGGCATGAACTACAGAAAAAGTATCCATATTTTATGATATCAGGAGCAGACGGTTTGAATCTGCATAAGCTATGTGCTTGTAGCGCGCAAAAAATGCAGCAATGATTTTAAATTCATTGCTGCATTCTTTTCAACTGTTCCCTGCGGGAATCGAACCCACAACTAGCGCTTAGGAGGCGCTCGTTATATCCATTTAACTAAGAGAACAAATAAGGACAGTCTGAAGATTTCAGACTGTCCTTATTCTATCACAATTAGCTAAAACGGTCAATTGCTTTCTCGTTATGCCTACTGTAACTTGAACTTGTTAATTGCTTCTTTTAATGCAACTGCGATTTCATCAAGCTCTACTGTGCACTGATTTAAATTGTGCATTGTTGCGTTAACTTCCTCTGCAGAAGCTGTTACTTCCTCGGAAGCTGCCGCTGTTTCAGTTGAAATAGAAGCCACATCTTCCATTCTGTCAATTACATTTCCTCTGCTGTTATCCATCTGCTCATTTAACTTGGCAATGTTGTCAAGACCTTCCGTTAAAGCGTTGATAGAGGTTGAAATTGTATTAAACAGATCCTTTGTATCCTGAATAGACTGGTTCTGTTCAGTGATAATCTGGTTCGTTTCATCAAGTGTCTTTTCTACCAGTGCAGACTTATCTGTAATCTCGGCAACAATCTGCTTGATTTCATCGGTTGACTGCTGTGACTGTTCTGCAAGCTTTCTGATTTCATCTGCTACAACTGCGAAACCTCTGCCGCTCTCACCTGCTCTTGCCGCTTCAATACTTGCATTCAGTGATAACAGATTCGTCTGTTCTGTAATTTCTGTAATGGCATTGGAAATGAAGTTAATCTTTTCAATACTCTGAATCATTTCATCTACAACGGACTGGGAAATCTTTGAATTTTCAATAGACTGCTCGCCCTTGCCGATTAAATCTTCTACAATCGTGATACCCTTGTTACTCATCTGCTGGGTTTCAATCGACATATCGTTAATATCACTGACATATGCCTTTGTTTCGTGTAATCTCTCTGCGAGATTTTCAACTTCCTTCGTCGCATTGTTCGTGCTTTCCGCCTGCCCCTGTGCCCCGATGGATACACTCTGGATTGCTTCAGAAACCTGATTTGTTGTTTCGGTTGTTGTCTTGGAAATCTCAGAAATATTATCTGATGCCTTGATAATAACCTGTGAACGTTCTTCCACATCCTTAATCAGTATGGATACATTATCAACCATTTCATTAAAGTTACCTTCAAGTTCACCAAACTCATTCTTCTTCTTAATTGGAATTCTCTGTGTTAAATCACCGTCTGCAACAGCCTGCATAACACTGTTAATCTTCTTGATTTCCTTTGTAAACATCATTGTTACAAATAATGCAATGACAATACCGATGATAAATGAAATAATACCGGATGAAATCGTTGCATTAACAATCTTATTCACAACGCTTGCTGTTTCATTGGAACTGATAAAACCAACCAGTGTCCAGTCTGTAATTTCATCTCTGGCTACTACAACGTGTACTGTCTTTCCGTTAATCTTTTCATCAAAATCCTGAACATTGTAAATTTCTTCCGGCGACTCTGCGTTTAACTTACTCCAGAAATTGTAGCTGCTTACACTGTCTGAAGAATATGTATTCTTATCGTTATTTACAATAATCTTACCATCTTTGTTTACAAGAACCACATAACCTGTATTTAACAGACCGATGCTCTGTACATAATTGGTCATTTCTTCAAAATTAATATCCATGGCAACTGCACCATAGTTGCTGTTATCTGAATACTTGATTTCCTGTGAAACGGTAATGACAGTATTTCCCTGTGAATCTGTATAAGGATCTGTAAACTGTGCATATACGCTGTTTCTTGCAGGTGAACCGATTGTAGACTTATACCAGTCTTTTGCTGTATTATTCACACCGTCCTGGATAGACTTTTTGTTACCCAGCTTATTCTTTGTATTATCCCACTCTGTCCAGCCTGTGATCAGGTGTCCCGTAACAGTTGAAAAATACGCTCTTTCTGCACCGTTTGTAACTTTAACGGAAGCAATTAATGCATCCTGTACTGTTGTTACATTCGTATCATAATCGCCCCTGTCTTCCAGATGCTTTACGGCATCATTTCTTGTTAAAAGGTCTATTGGCTGACTGATATTTTTCAGATAATTAGTAAATCCCATCTTGGTTTCCTGTAATGTCTGTACACTTGTCAGCTTCAAATTTTCTGTCTGGGCTGATTTTGTTGTTTCTATTGCCCTGAATGCAAGTATCAATGTCGGAATCAAAATTGCCAGTACAAAAAATCCGACAAGCTGCACTCCGATTCCACGAAGTTTCTTACTCATAATTTCATCTCCTATTAATATTCTTAAACTCTTATAGTTATTCACTGTTTCATACTAACACAATCTCCTATAAATTGCCATTTATTTTGCAAAATTAATATTTTATTAACATTTTATTAAAATTGCACTCTGCCCTGAAGCCATACCTGTCCCTTAAAACGCCGTCCGACTGCCGGTTCCCCCAGCAGATCCGCTTCGTTAATCGCCATGCGGAACACCATATTGTTACATTCCAGTGTCATCTGGTAGACTTTCTCATCTGTATAAGTATTTCTTACCTCCGACAACTCCAGAATTTCCCCCATCACTGAATACTGGTCACATTCGACACCGCACGGCATAAATGTTGAATCTACGATGGAAAACACATCTTCATGGATAATACGGTGTGAGATTTCCGTATAAGTATCAATATCTTCAAGGGTCAGGCTCTCCATTGCCTGTTCATCACCCCTTTTAGCTGCCGCAATACGCCGTCTTCTGCTTTCCTCCGCTTCTTTATCCTTTTCCTGCTTTTTGCGGATTGGAAGCAGTATCATCCCGCCAATGGATAATGCCGTCATGACTGCCCGTTTACCCGGAACCGGATTTTTTACGGAAGCACCTCTTGTGTCCAGCAGTTCCGGAAGCTTCTGATTCCCTGCTGCTTTAACCAGATAATCCAGATAATCCATAATATTCTGTAAATAAAAAATCAGCGTAACCCCTGTCTTTGCCTCATCACAGACTGCTGCAAACGACTCCTTATCCAGATGCCGCTCTATCGTAATCTCATCATTTAGCGTTCCCACGCTTCCCATTAAAAATGGAAAATGATATTCATAGACAAACCGGTTTTCCTCATATCTTCCATAAATATAAACGCCCATGGATTCGCCTGCTGCTACCACCATTGAACCCCTGTTTAATTTTTGATTTTTCAGCACCAGCCCCTCATCAATGCACTCTTTTATCCCCTCTTGTATAAATTCTGCCTCAGCTTTGGAATCCATCCTTGAAAATCCAAGCGCTCTCATATATAAATTCATATATTATTTTTGAATAAACTCCTCTGCTTATAATGTATCGACAATAAATACCGTCAGATACTTTAACAAATCTTTTTCCACTTCTTCTTTATAATCTGTTCCATCTGCATATCGCAGCATACGGATTACCGGACGGTCTGTAACCTCCCGGTTCTGGCGTACAACCACACCGATTTCTCCTTCATTCGTCATGACATTCATGCCAACCGGATACACTGCTACCGATTCAAGCAGCTTATTCGCAATGGTCGCATCATATTCCATGCCCGTATGCACCTTGATATACTCTATGGCTTCATAAATCTTCATCTTCCGGTTACCGATTCCACTCACCAGGCTGTCAAAATCATCACAAACGGATACTAAGCGCACTTCTGCCTTTAACTTGCCATTTCTCTGCTGGAACGGAAAGCCTGTTCCCTTTACGTTTTCATGGTGAAGAAGAATAATCTCTTTTGCCGTATCGGACAGCCATTCTTCTTTTTCTACGGAGCTGTATCCATAGATGGTATGCTTTTTATATTCCAGTAAATCCCTATAATTCATATCTTCAATACTAATATTCTCATACGGTACACGGATATACTTTAAGCCAATATCATGCAGAATTGCCCCAAGCGCCACATTATGTACCTGACGCTCTGTCATCTTCAGCTTCAATGCCAGAATGGTTGATAATGAACACACATTAATACAGTGTGTATACATATCTGTACTGACATTGCGGATTTCCGTCACATTGGTCAGGACATCATGGTCTGAAAGTACAGAATCAATAATATTTTCTGCCGCCTCTCCAATCTTTTTTAAATCCGAATTATGTTTATAAATATGTCTGTCAAGAATCCCCGCGACAATTTCCCTTGAACGGTCTGTCGTTTCATCCAGCCTGTATATTTTCTTTTGCTGCGGCTCTTTTTCTTCTTTCCGTTCTTTTACAATCTGTCCGCTGCCGGTCTGTTCTTTTACATATACATAGCCGATCCGCTGGTCCGTCAGCTTTTGAATATATTCTTCCTTTAACTCTGTATCGGACTGTACAAGAACCGTATCAGATGCTGACATCACAGGGACTGCCAGTATTTCATCACCTTTTAAATCTTTTACATCCACACGTATCATAATAACTCCAATCCGTTACTCCAATAACTTCTGCATATAAATTTATTCCTGTATACAGCTTTTATTTTTTATCCAATCCTTTCTATTAAAGATATCATAAATTTATATTTTTTACAAGACAAAGCGGACGCCTAACTCTCATTTAGCGCCCGCTTTTTTCATTTTTTTAATTATTTATGCAATCAGATGTTGCGGTCAAAATTCCCCGCCTATGATATCTGCAACTATTCTTCTGTATCGTTTTTTTTCTTTTTAAAAAGTACAAAACCAATCACTGCCATGCTGGCAATCAGAATAATCACGATGCCGACCACCTTGCCAGATGAAACAGAATCACCTGTCTGAACCTGTGTTTCCTCTGCTGCATTGTCTGCCGCTGTTGTTTTTTCCGTACTCTCCGTATTCTGGATTGTCGGATTTTCCGGCTGTGCCGATGTTGTCGGCTGTTCCGATGTTGTCGGCTGTCCCGATGTTGTCGGCTGTCCCGGTGTTGTCGGCTGTTCCGGTGTTGTCGGCTGTTCCGGTGTCGTCGGCTGTTCCGGTGTTGTCGGCTGTTCCGGTGTCGTCGGCTGTTCCGGTGTCGTCGGCTGCTCCGGTGTCACGGCTGTATCTTTATACACAACTGCGTAAGTTGAGAACTGACCGGTTGTAAATGTAATGGTCATATCATCCTGATTGAATTCAGAAGATAAAACAACTGCATCCTTTCCATGAACTCTTACAATATCATAAGTTCTCTTCTTTGATGTATCTGTATTGCGAAGGCTCTCAGGAACTGTAATCTTCATTGTCAGCGCCTCATTTGTATCTGTAACAACACGGGTACTTTCTCCAACTTCCGCTTTTAATACAATATCAAGATACATTCCAGCACTCTGTCCGTCTGATAACTTCTTTGCTATCAGTTCCTTCTCTGTATCTGAAACGGTTGCGGTAATATCTGCTATATGAAGAGATATCGCTGTCTTTGCACCATTGGCCGCAGACTTTTGTTCTTCCTGTGTCAGAACCTTCTTTACAATGTCATCGGTTGTTCCCTCAACTGCAACTGCCGGTGTATTTTCACCTGCAACAACATCAATGCTTACATCAGTTTTACCGTTGTTGTCGTCATCGGTATCACCTTTGTTATCATTATCATCAAGTTTCGGAATCGCTTCGGTCTTTGTATCCCCACAGATTGTACAGGTATAAGTCTTTACACCTTCGGCTTCTGTCGTTGCTTCTGTTGTAACCTTACCTTCATCCCATACATGTCCTGTTGCCGGAATTTCTTCTTTCTTTGTGTCTCCGCAGACTGTACAAGTGTAAACTTTTACGCCCGCTTCGGTACAGGTTGCTTCTTTTTCGATTGCTCCGTCATTCCATGTATGCTCTGTGTGTTCTTTATGTACATCATTGTAAGCTGTCTTTTCCCACTGCAGTGTTGTCATCGTCAGCTTTCCGGCACCTGTGTAAGGCTGTACCTGTGTTTCAAGGTCTGATGCTGCGTACAGGGTGTAGCCGCTGTATGGAAGACTTTCTATAAATTCTCCTCTGTCCTGAACTAATGCCGTTTCGCCTTCTTTATGCGTGTTCAAAGTTATCTTTAATTCTTGTTCTTTGCCGTCCAGCAGATACATCGTGTTAAATGCATTAATATAGCCGGCCTCACTGTCACCGTTACCACTGATTAATGCGTTAGTCATGCCGGACATATAGCAGTTTTCAAGAAGCATGTGCGCACCGCAGTTCGAAGAAGCGCCGTTGCTTACAATCTTCTGTGAAAATGCCGAACCGACTGTATTCTGGATATCCAGACGCATATTTCTTAAATCCTGTGCATCCATAATACAATTATAAACGTGTGCCGTACCAAAACGCAGTCTTGGCATTCTGTCCATTGAATCCTTGTAGTAATTGTTTGCCAGTGTTACAGTAATGTTTTTAGCTGACGTATCTGTATCGGACTGTCCGAGCAGATGTGTCTTTTTCTGTCCATATGCATAGTTATAAATCTGCTGATCTGTCATGCCCGCATCCAGTAAATGCTTATAATATGGATAGTTGTCCGGATTTTCCTTCATGGCATTCATCATCGTATCAAAAAATACGCTGTCTTCACTCGCCGGTAAAAATTCACACCATGAAATGGTTACGTTGCTGCTGTCTACCGGTGTCTTAACATCAATCACACCGTCATATGCTTTATAGAACGTACAATGGTCAATCCAGATATTGGAACTTCCCTTTTCAATTGTCATGTAGTCCCAGTCATTACGGTCATATGCGCCTTCGGTTGCATCATCCCACTCCCAGATTTCATCAAATTCGATGTTTCTGATAATGATGTTGCTTGAACCTGTAATATCAATGCAGGTATGTGTAATCTTTGCACCGTTCTTTGAGTAAATCGTCAAGTTACTCATATCCTGTAACTTTAACATGGATACACCTGTCTGTATCAGTGTCGGGTGTGTCAGCGGTGCAAGCTTATGTGCCGTAATAAATGCTTTGTAATTCTCAAAGCCCTCAACCTCGTTCGTTCCCAGTGCAATATCACTTGTCAGTTCGAGCACGGACGGTCTGCCGCTTGCTTTTATACTCTGGATAGCCTGTAAAAATTCTTCGGCTGAACCTGCGGTGTAATAATCCTTAGAGGATTCCATTAATAATCCGCCGCCGGTTGTCTTTCCGCTCTGTGCGTATCCTTCGAGTACATATTTATCCAGTCCGGTATCATCACCTTCCATGCCGGAATAGGTATCGGATACGTATTCTTTCTCAACAAATTTGTTCTCAATACCGGTATTTACGGTTCCCACATATCTTCCGCCAATCATCGCTACGATTGTATATGGATCCCAGCCTAAATAACCGGTGGTTGTCATTTCTTCCGCCTTTGCGGATGAAATCTGTCTTCTGTTAACATTAATTGCATAACCCGGTCCAAAGCTTCCAAATTCAAAGAATCTTGCGCCTGCTGCCGGATTTCCGCTCATATCCGAATACGGATTTGCAGTATTGGCACGGAGAATTTTACCCATGTAACAGTCAATCCATGTAATATAGGCATCTGCTCCCCACGGTCTTGCAAGGTAATATCTGCTGCCTGAACAGCCCGTTTCCGAAAGCACACGGCACTTGTAAAATGTCAGTCCGTATGTCGCATCAGCTCCTGTCTTTGGAGCACATACATAGCCGGAATTTTTAGCTGCGCTATAACGGAATACAAGCTTACAGTCATTAAAGAATGCCCTTGGCTCATTTCCGTAAATAAAGTCTACATTTCCTGCAATATAACACTTGTAATAATACTGTGTTCCTGCATTAGCACAAAGTGTATCCTGATATCCTAAAATTCTTACATTAACATACAAAGTATTTTCTGCATCATTTCTTAATGCATCGCAGGATTCATTGGAAAGCGAACCGTCACCAAGGTATTTGTATGTATTTTCAATGGTCAGGTTTTCTGCTGAAAATCCGGTTGCCGCCTTTCCGATGCTGACTGCACAGCGCTGGCTCATGTCACCGCCGACCCATTCTTTGGTATCATAATAAATTCTTGTCTTTTCACTGTGTTCACCAATGAGTGTAATATACGGTGATGTCACTGAAAGATGTTCTTCGTAATCGCCTTCTTTAACAAAAATCACAACGCGCCGTGTATTGGACGCTGCTACAGAATTGACTGCTGCCTGTACGGTCTTGTAGGTTGCAATTCCATTTACCTCTTCGCCGTCTGTTCCATCATAAGCAGCATCAACCACTTTCTGATAATTCGTCAGATACACAAAATTAAAGGTTTCTCTTGTGATATTGCCATCTTTATCCGTGAACCGTAATTCCACATCATTTCTGCCCTGTGCAATCTCCTTATCGTCAAATGCAAAGGTTTCTTTGGCTTTCACACTCTGTGTGTCTACTGTTTCTCCGTTAATCACCAGTGAAACATCTGCCATCTTTTCAACGACACCTTCAAGGGTAATCTTACCATCAAATACGGTGTCATAAGACCTCTTTGTAATCGTAAATCCTACCGCATCATCCTCGTATACATAATCTCCCTTATGTCCGGCACTCGGCACTGCCCATACCGTTTCTGACGGATTGCTGTAGTTATCTAATGTGGTTCCAATGTAAGAATTGGCAACAATATAATAGTAATACGGCATTTCTTCAGTTATGTCCGTATCCTCGTAAGCACATTCTGTTGTCGTTGCAATTTTCTTAGCATTTTCCTCTGTTTCATCATAAGAATAACGGTATACGTCATACGCTGTTGCATCATATACCTTATCCCAGGCAAGCTTTACTTTGTCTGCCGTTGAGGAAATGCTGACAGCCGGTGTACTTAACGGTGCTATCACCGTAATCGCATCGGTCTGAACAAAGTCATTGTACTCTCCGCTTACACCGAGTTTTCCGCAGACTCTGAAATTATAATCCCCGGCATTTTTCAGCTCATACCGGTATGTTGTATCTGTAATAGCCGTGTCCACATTTTTCCATGTCTGACCGCCGTCATCTGATACCTGAAGCACATACATACCGTCACCGTCTGCTTCTACTGAATTCGTCCAGCTTACGGTAATGTAATCTCTTGTTTCTGCCTGCTGTGCTGTTACACTTTCAACTACCGGTGCCGTACCCTGCGCATAATAACATGCGTTCTGGTCATACAGACACGTTCCGTCTTCTGCTGTATATTTCATATTCTGAATCACAGCCTTGACCCCTGCAAATACAAAACCATAGGACACGGCTGTATTTTCACGGTCTGTCTGAAGCAGCATTGTTGAACTATATTTATAAACGATCTGCTGCTCTTTATCGTCTTTTGGTGTAATGCTGATGACCAGACCTTCATCTGTCTTTACAAGTTCAAATCTGACACGCGTTCCTAAAGTCACATTTCCTGCCAGCGAACCTGACGCACCCACCATTTCTGATGAAGATTTGGAATAAATCATCTTTAATTCCGTACCTTTACGGATACCTGACGTTGCAATGCCGTTTTCGTTAAATGCGCCAAAGAACACGCCGTTAGAACTGCTTGTGCCGCACTCTAAAATCGTCACATCTGCCGTGAGCTTATTTATATCCGCTGTTTCATTAAATCCAAAGTAGCTGACACTGTCACTGATACTTTCTTTTCCGGTTAAAGTACCACCTGTCTGTGTAATGACCAGTCTTTGACCTGTCGGCTGTACAACCAGCGCATCCGGTGTACCGTAATCATATGTCTTTGGCATTTCCGGCTGTTCAACATATTCTACGTCCTTTGCTGCATAGACAACGGATATTTTTGAAAGATAAGCTTTTCCCGTTGATACGATTTCCACCATTCCGGCTTCTTCTGAATTATAGGTATAGGTAGAAACCGCCGTTGTCGTATCTGCCGCAGTTCCTCCGATTGTATACAGCGCATACTGTGGCTGATATGCTTCAACTGAAATCGTACATTTTCCGCTGACCGGCACGGAAATCTTTGCGCCTGTCGTAAACTGTGTTGAATTCGGTGTAGGACCGTTGCTTGGTTCAAGCTTGCCTGCCGTTGCATCAACATAAAGTCCATTATAATAACCGGTTGTTCCATTGATACTCTGCTGATAGTAGTTTCCATCATCACTGTATGCAAAGGACCAGCTTGTCACTTCTTCAAATGTAAGTGTCTGTGCAGCTTTTTCCCCTGCAACCGTTACATATAAACCACTCTTTACGCAATACGGCTGTGCAAGAAAATCTCCTGAAAGCTGTAACAGATACGTACCGTCTCTTAATGAGATTGCTTCCTTATTACTAAATATATAAGTATATCCGTCATCCTGATTTACATAGGTATACGTGATATTTTTACCGCTTAAATCCGGTGTATCCGGCAGCGTAAGCGATACCTGATACGTAGGCTTTAATGCTGCCGTCATATTCAATGTACTGTCTTCTGAATAAGTAACATTTTCTGCCGGTGCAGTCAGTTCATAGTCATTAACCCCCTGTAATGCTACACTGTACGGCATATCCTTTTCGAGCTTTGCCGTATAGGTCTTGTTCTTTGTATCTACTGTAACTTCCGGCACATACTCTGTTTCCCCAGCTGCCTTAAACAAAACATCCAGGCTGCTGATATCATAATCATCAGCAAATCCGCTGATACTGCCTGTTACAACACAGGTACTTAATTTCACCAGCTTTAAATTCGCTGTAATGTCTGCATTCTTGTCTTTACTGATAACATGTGTTGTCACACCGGATGCAATCTGATATTCTGCATCACTGACTGACAGTTCATAAGTCATTTCTTCATCTTCTGCCGGAACGGCGATCTCATACGTTCCGTTCGTAATTACACCCGTATAGGAAAGTCCTGTTGTCTGATTGGTTGCAACAATAGCTGTTCCATCAGGGATTTCTGCAGAAGATGTAATACTTCCTTTAATCGTTGTCTTGTCGAGTGTTTCACAGGCAATGGCAAGGGACTTAAAAAAAGTACTTGATAATGCTGTTAATGTTAATTCACCTTCATCACCATCCAGATAGCAGGTAATTTCTACTTTTCTGTAATTGTTATCTTCTGAATACACTTCATTTTTTGTGCATTCTGCCTTTAAAAGACCTGTGCCTGAAAGACTCAAATATTTATCTGTTAGCACGCTTTGTGTATCTGTGCTAATATTATTTTTATTAATAATAAGTGTTAAAGTTGCTTTCTCTCCCGCTGCCGGAATCGTCATCTGGGTTGTTGCATTAATCTGGATTCTATACTGTTGAGTCGTATCCGGTGCAAATTTACCTGCAGATGCATCTACATATAAGACATCCCCGTCTGTATTTGTATAGGTTCCCGTTGTCTTCTGAATGGAGCTTGCCGAATTAGAAGCTACTACACTTCCGTTGCTGTAAGTCCATTCTGCCGTCGTGTCCCCGCCTTCGGCAAAGCCGGCAGAAGTCACTGCAAGGCTGGTTGAAGAATCTGCCTGTACAGACCTAAAATACTCCTGCTTCTGCATGGTGAGTGTCACTGCCGACACATTTTTATCCGGTGTACCGGTAATCGTATAAGTTGACCAGTTGCTTGTTCCTGTCCTTGTGATTTTTACATTCTCCATGCCGCTTACAAGCACAGGATTTGCATTACTTTCTGTAATATCATAATAAGATACGATTGTAAGCGTACAGGTCTTTGCGCCCTCTACAACCGGAATGTCCAATGACACCCCTTTATCTGCCCAAAAATCGGAATTATTATTACTATTTCTTTTTGTAAATGTGGCTGTTCCTGAAATCTGAATCGTATCGCCTGTATCATTGGTAAGTTTTCCGCCTTTTACACTTGCCGCCTCGGCATCGTCGAAATCGGTTAATGTTGAATTGGCAGCTGTCCATGTTGCCGACATCTTTACTGCTGCCGCCGCTGTTACATGAAACAGTCCTTCCGGAAACGGTATCACGGAAATAATCATGGCTGCCGCCATAATCATCGCTGCAATCCGCCGGAATTCCGGTTTTTTGCGTTTAATTCTATTCATTTTTCTCTCTCCTTTTTTGTTTTTTTCCCTTTCCTTAGTATCATTCTTCTTTTGTATGGAAATTAGCCTTATGTAGTTCTAGAGTACTATATCCGACAAAAGACGACAACTGATTTTTGGCTGTATTTTAGTAAAAACCACTGATTTTATTGTATTTTCCATTGCTATTGCCAAATGTGCAATAATATGTTATTATACCAATAGAATATATTCTAAATCTCAGTTTAAGCACAGTTTTATATCAATTAATATGTGTTTAAAATCTGATTAACTGTTGAAATCTAAGTTTTTTAGATTTCGTCTGTATTTTTTCACGGTTTTTGGAATTTACTGCGGATTCTGAAATGTCATTCTATATTCGTTCAAACACCATTTATAACCGGTTTGAAATCCCAAAAGACTTGAAAAAATTTTAGAAAATCCATTGAAATGCTTGTCGACAATCCCACAAGTCCAGTATAATAAAAGAAAGGAACCGTCTGCCTGCTGCAAAATGAGCATTTTATTAAAATGCCCGACGGCAGTGAGCAGGAACGGATTACGGATTCCAGTTTTGAAATTATCAGTAGTAAAGAAACACCGATACCACAGGTACTAAAAAATCAGCTTTACGGCGGCTCTGCCAGATGGGTGACTTAACCCGGTATGCCAAAGCTGCCGGAATTAAAAAAGTCCAGTCTGCTGTAAAGCTTCTAAAAAACGGTAAAAGTATCACAGAGGTAGCATTTCATACAGAACTTCCACAGGAAACAGTAGCCGAACTGGCACAAAGTATATCCACAGAAGTCAAATAAACAGACCCGGTCACAACCAAATGATGAACCGCATCTACCATAAAAGTACCTTTTGTATAATGGGGCTGTCACTTTAACGATTGAAAATCGTTAGGGTACCAGCCTCTTTTTCCTATAAAAATACGATTTTTAAGTTACTATTTATTAAAATGAATGGGATGTTCCAAAAATTGGCGTACTTTAAGGAAATAAATGTGTTCCTGTCTTCCCGTTCTGAATCTTATTATGAAGTTTATTTATGTTTCTTGCAATTGCTAAAAGAGTACTTTCAGCGAGTACATTCGCAGTCCCTTTGCTTAGGTATCTTCTGAACTGCATGTCCTGTTTTATGTCTCCAAATGAGCCTTTGAATAACTGTTTCTTTCCCCACATATATGTATTTTTTGAGTGTATTCTTTAAGTTTAGAAAGAGCTTCTTCTAATGCTTCAATACTTTTTTGTAATGGTGTTTTTCTTTTGCCTATACCATGCACGAATGTGATATTTCCAGCATTTTTGAGAGCATACAGCTTCTTGCGTAGTCTCTTTAAATGTATGATTTTTATTACATTTTCATAAACTATTTTTATGTCATAGAGTTGTTCACATTCAGCTACAAAATCAGCTAACTTAATTAACAGTTTTGCCTGATTTTTTGTAACGGCTTTTTTCCACACGAAAGTATATTTATTGGCATTTGCCTCGATTTTTGTACCATCAATAAAGATAGTTTCACCGGATATTTCACCTAAATCAAAAAGGATATTTGAAACTTCTGCGAGAATACGCTTAGAACAAGGGGCAAAATGAATGCTCCTGAATCGTGCAAGTGTTGCATGGTCAGGTGCAGAATGTCCTTCTAAAAGAAACATGAAATTGATATCTCTTTTGCAGTTTAATTCCATAGAACGGGATGAATAATCACCATTCATGTAAGAGTATAAAACAATCTTCAAAAGTGTTCTTGGCGATAAAGAATTTATTCTATCATAAGTAGAATATAAATCAGTCAAATCCATCTCCTCTACAAACTGACTGAGTAACCGCACAGAATCATTCTTAGGAATAATTGTTTCTAATTCGAGTGGAAGTTTTAGTTGATATCCACTCTGATTTAAAGTATAATCTTTTTGTAATTTATTATGTAGTAGCATGCTAATATTTTACCATAAATCCCAGGGTTTTCGAAGCCTGGGATTTATTTTTTTTAGATTATATACCACATTAACATAAAAAAAGGGGCATCGCACTAATTTCTTAGTGCGACAGCCCCATTATACAAAAGACTGTCGTATATACAATTACTGTATATACGACAGTCTGATTAAATATTTAACAAATCGCTGTAAACCTTTAATGCGCCGTCCGTTTCATGCGCAAGCACACGCTTTGCCAGCACCTTGCCAAGCTGTACGCCTTCCTGGTCGAAGCTGTTGACATTCCATAAGAAGCCCTGGAACATAATCTTATTTTCAAAATGCGCAAGCAGAGCGCCCAGTGACTTTGGTGTAAGACTGTCACCAATAATAATGCTGGACGGACGTCCGCCTTCAAAATTCTTGTTGCGGTTGTCATCTGACTTACCACAGGCAAATGCAACAATCTGTGCGGCAACATTTGCACACAGCTTCTGCTGGCTTGTACTGCCCTGAATTTCAATATCCGTGCCAATCTGGCTGTTTCTGAAACCTACAAACTGCAACGGCACAATATCCGTTCCCTGATGAAGCAGCTGATAGAAGGAGTGCTGTCCGTTAGTTCCCGGTTCACCAAAAATGACCGGACCTGTCGGATAATCCACCGGTTCGCCAAAACGGTTCACGGACTTACCGTTAGATTCCATGTCTAACTGCTGTAAATGTGCCGGGAAGCGGCTTAATGCCTGTGAATACGGAAGTACTGCCGTACCCGGATAGCCCAGTACATTGCGCTCATATACGCCGATAAGTGCATCTAACATTTCAGGATTTTCCATAACATTTTTATTGGCTGAAAGCTTGTCTTCTGCCGCCGCACCCTCTAAGAACTGTGCAAAAACGTCCGGTCCGAATGCCAGTGACAGTACAGCGCCGCCAACGGCTGATGTTGATGAAAAACGACCGCCGATATAGTCGTCCATGAAAAATGCAGCCAGATAATCATCACTCTTTGCAAGCGGTGAAGTTTCGCTTGTTACGGCAATCATATGCTTTGAAGCATCTAAGCCTGCTTTCTTTAACGCTTCCTTTACAAAGGATTCATTGGTTAATGTTTCAAGGGTTGTGCCGGACTTTGACACCAGTACGAACAGGGCATGTGCCACGTCCACTGCATTTAAAACTGCGGCGGCATCATCCGGGTCTACGTTGCTGATAAACTGCGCCTTCATCTTTAACGTATTGTTCTTCTTTGCCCAGTTTTCCAGTGCCAGATACATCGCGCGCGGTCCTAAATCGCTGCCGCCGATACCAATCTGTACAACCGTTGTAAACTTCTCGCCTGCGGCATTGGTAATTTCACCATTATGTACTTTATTGGCAAATTCCGCAATCCGCGCCTGCTGTTTTACATAAAATTCACGCTTGTCCACGCCGTCTGCTTCTACTGCATTACCCAGCTGTCCACGGGTCAGCTGGTGAAGTACCAGTCTGTTTTCTCCGGTATTTATTACCGCACCGTTGTAGAGTTCTTCAAATTTTTCTGCAAGCTGAGCTTCTTCTGCCAGTGCCTTTAACGCATTTAACACTTCATCATCCACCTGCTTTGCGGCAAAATTATAAGAAAATCCCTCTGCCATCGGTACACTGTACTTCTTTACACGCTCTGCACCTTCTGCCCCTGACATTGCCTCTGCCTGCTTCACGCGTTTTACCTCTGAAAGTGCCTTAAAAGTTTCCAGTGTGTCTAAATTCTTCCATGTAGCCATAACCATGTCCTCCCCAACATTTCATAATATAATATGCGTATTTCAGGTAAAATAGAAACATTCCCTGATACCTTTGATACATATGTTAAATTATACTCTCAAACCTATTGAAGTTCAATGTCATAAATCGTAAATTTAGATGCATTTTTATTTTGACCACGTCGATTCCTGCGTATCTTTACTGTAATCAAATTTTCCGTCATTTTTTTCTTCCAGCGCCTTAATTATGTGGTAGGTATATTCATTATACGGGGTCGGAATGCCTAGTTCTTTTCCCATCCGCATTAACGCCCCGGAAAACATATCAATCTCGGTGTGCCGTCCCGCATCTAAGTCCTGCAATGTCGAATAGCGTGTCTTTGGCGGCACTGCACTGCCGTGGGAAGATGACTTGTCGGCTTTTCCGATGTCAATACCCTTTGCCTGTGCAATGGCTTCAAGCTCTTTTTTCAGTCCTTCACTGATGGCTTTCATATGCGTGCTATCGCTGTAACAGCCGACACCCGCGCCTAAGATTGCCTGCGGCAGGTTATTGCACACATTCAGGCGGAATTTGCTCCACATTTCTTCCTTAATATAGTCTGTTACACGGAAATGTATCTGCGCATTTTCAAAAAGTGTGCACACCGCCTGTACACGTTCACTCTCAAACGGCGGCTTGATTTCCCCGAAGATGATACCGATTGTCGTTTCGGGATTAAAGCAGTAACCGTTCTCTTCTTTGTGGGATGCCACTTTAATCAGTGCATGCAAAATGTTATCGGGATTCACTTTCTGCGCAATAATTTCTTCGCTGTCTACACCGTTCATTAAACTCATTACGATTGTGTGTTCTCCCACCGCCTGCGCAATGCTGTCCAATGCGCCCGGCAGTGCGCCGTATTTTAACGATACAATTAAAAGGTCTGCGCCGTGCGCTTCCTTTGGTGTCCAGACCTCCGGACGGTAAACCTGTCCGTTAATCAGACAACCGTTTTCTTTTAAGCGCCCGGCGCGCTCCCCTTCCGCAATCACTCCAAGGCTGAGATTTTCTGCCTGTGAAAGTCCCCATATTACATAAGAGCCAACCGCTCCCGCTCCTAAAACCGCAACTTTTTTTATCTGCATATTAATCTCCATTCCGCAGGCATTCTAATGCCGGAGGAATCGCAGACTGAATTTATTCAGTTCTGCGATAAAAAGCGGATTTGTGACGCCTGCGGCACAAAGCGCTGTGTGAACAAGCTTTCATTTATGGCTTGTTCACACTAATCTCCATTCTTACTTACTTTTCGTCAGCAGCTTCCGGTACGATAAATCAATCGCAAATGCCCCGAGCGGCGCAGTCAACACAATTGCCAATACCGCAACCGTCAGTACCGTATCGCCGCACGCAAAACCCAGTGCCAGAGGAATCCCGCCGATTGCCGCCTGAACTGTGGCTTTCGGTGTATACGCAAGCATTGTAAATGCCTTTTCGCCTGTTTTCAAACCCGTACCCAGCAGACAGACCCAAACGCCCGCCATTCTAAACAGCAATGCACCTGCAATCATCAGCAATGCACGCACGCCAACCCTGCCAAGATAACCGATATTAACAGTTGCACCGACCAGTACGAATAAAAAGACCTCTGCCGCTACCCACAGTTTTCCGTATTTTACGGCAAGTCTTTTTGCAACAGCTTCCCGCTTTCTCTGCAAGCCCACGCCGATAAACATAATCGCAATCAACGCCGAAAAGGTAACAGGTGTTGTCAGGCTGTCTTCGGCTGCTGCCAGCAGAAATGAAATACCAAGAATAATCAGTACCTTTGCCGTATCTCTAATATGCACTTTTTGAAAATAAAATGCAAGCAGAACGCCAATTGTCAGACCGATAATCATTCCTAAAATAATAGACACCGGAATATTGACAAAACGGATAACCGATGCGCCTTCCCCCTGCATCATGCCCGAAAATGTCGAAAACAGCACGATGACATAGACATCATCGACCGATGCCCCCGCAAGAATCAACTGCGGAATCCCCTCTTTGACACCGTAGCCTTCTTCCATAAGCTTTACCATGCGCGGAACGACGACCGCAGGCGATACTGCCGCAAGCACTGCGCCCATGACCGCCGCTTCCAGAAGGCTCATTCCCATAAGGCGCGGCGCTAAAAGCAGCATACCCGCCAGTTCAAACGTTGCCGGCACAAAGCACATTAAAACCGCAGGTCTTCCGATTTTTTTTAAGCTCGTTAAATCCAGTCCAAGCCCCGCTCTTGTCAGAATAATAATCAGGGCGATTTTTCTTAAATCTGCCGATATGCCAAGAAGCTTTATATCCAGCATATTTAACACATACGGACCTAGCACAATACCGGTAATCAACATTCCAAGCAGACCCGGCAGTTTTATTTTCCTGCAAATCCAGCCCATAGACATTCCGACCAGCAAAATCAATGCAATACTTAATAACATACATTCCTCTTTTCTACGCAAAAAAAGCTGACAGCTTCTGCGTTTATTTCATCGCAGAAGTCATCAGCTTAATAAGCGGTTTAAGTGTTTTTCACTTCGGGAGTACTTCATTCCCTTGTTTTATAAGATAGCATAACCGGAAGTTATTTTCAAGATATTAAAAAAGGAGTATCACACGAAATTTCCGCATGACACTCAAAAAGACTCCCATGAACTTACTTTTTCCTTTTCTGGTTCCTCTGGATACCTCAACCAATCCCGCCGCCTTTAACTGCTGTAAAATTTTTCTTACAATCACGGGATTTGTCCCGATACTTCCTGCTATACACCAAATAACTCCGGGTGGCATGACAACGCATCTTCCTCCGTAATCTCCCGGATAACCCGGCACGGAACACCTGCCGCAAGGACACCCGCCGGAATATCGTGTGTGACCACACTGCCTGCACCGATAACCGTACCGCTTCCAATCGTGACACCGCCGCACACTGTTACATTTCCGGCAATCCAGCAGTTGTCCCCGATTGTAATCGGTCTGGCATATTCCCGGTCTGCGTATACACCATCTGCACGCCGGTACATATTTCTGTCCTGAAACCGAAACGGATGTACCGGTGTCAGCAAAGAAACATTCGGTCCGATAAATACGTCGTTTCCGATTTTTACCGGTGCGCAGTCCAGACACGTGAAATTAAAATTTGCATATGTATTCTTTCCAATTCCCGTAAAACAGCCATAATCAAACTGGACAGGACCCTGTAAATACACATTTTCACCCATATGCGGTATAAGCTTATGCAGTAAATCCGTCCTCTGCGCATCTGTTTCAAAACAGTCATTATACTTTTTGCTTAAAATATGCGCATTCTGACGAAGCTTTAACAGTTCTTCATCTGATGGGTCGTATATCTGTCCCGCGAGCATTTTTTCTTTTTCTGTCATAATTTTTCTACAGCAGGCTCTTTCTTAATTCAGCGCCATCTTTTGCACTTAAATAAGCCGGGGCAATGTCAAATACTGTCTTACAGCCTGTCTGACCTTCCTTGTACAGACGATATGCCGCTCTTGCGTAAGCCACGATAACACAAGAGGTAAATTCAGGATTAGAATCCAGTTTTAAGCTGTATTCAATCACGTGCTGGTTTTCTTTATTCCAGCCGGTCTTTCCGGAACGGATTACAAATCCGCCATGCGGAATACCACTGTGCTTTTCCTTTAATTCTTCTTCACTGATAAAATGAACAGTCGTGTCATAATCTGCAAAGTAGTTCGGCATATTTTTAATGGTTTCTTCTACCTTTGCCGCATCTGCACCTTCTTCAAGTACCACAAAGCACTCTCTTGTGTGCTTCTGTCTTGTAGTAAGCTGTGGATTTTCTCCGTTTCTTACAGCTTCAAGTGCCGCTTCCACAGGAATTGTATACTGCTTGCCGTCCTTTACGCCTTCTACGCGGCGGATTGCATCAGAATGACCCTGACTGACCCCCTTACCCCAGAATGTATAGTCCTGTCCGTCCGGTAAAATTGCATTTGCATACATACGGTTTAATGAGAACATACCCGGGTCCCAGCCGACTGAAATAATGCCGACATGTCCGCTTTCCTTTGCCGCTGCATCTACATTGTCAAAATGCTCCGGGATTCTTGCGTGTGTATCAAAACTGTCTACCACATTAAACAGCTTTGCATACTTTGGTGTCTGCTCCGGTAAATCCGTTGCACTACCGCCGCACAGAATCATGACGTCAATCTTATCCTTCCACTGTTCCACATCATCAACGGAGCATACTGCCGCGCCTTCTGTCAGGATAGACACGGTTTCCGGCGCACGTCTTGTAAATACAGCCGCCAGTTCCATATCCGGATTCTGCTTAATTGCACACTCTACCCCTCTGCCGAGGTTGCCATAACCTAAAATGCCAATTCTCATCTTTATTCTCCTTCTATTTCAAATAGTCTTTATTTATTTTACTTTTTGTGTCCGGAACTGTCAACTGCCGCTGCTTTCCGCTTTACCTTTTTAACAAATGTGTTTTTATAAAGAATCCCTGTACTTTTCCTTCATAGAATCCCAATCCATAATTAATACATAAAACACTTTTCCGTAATGACCGCTCTCCACAATTCTGCCATGGTCAAGCACCTTAAGATAGGTACCATCTTTCTTTTTCAGATAAAAATGCACATAATCATTACACTGCCCTGTTCCAATCTGCTGCCAGATACTCTGCTCCACACCTTCTCTTTCGTCCTCACGGATCAGACTGCGGAAACTCCGCTGTGTATATGTCATAAATTCCTCAATATTTTCACAGCCTGCCAACCGTATTAATTCACTGTTTGCAAATAGAATTTCATCATCCGTATAGTCTGCCTTGTAAATAATAAAGGCTCCCGGAAGATTTTCTGAAATATCCCGCAGTGCAAATCCAAGCTGTGTACGGACTTCTGGATCAAATCCCTCATCATATACCAGGCTTCCCTTTTTTCCACGCAATTTCACCTCATAAAGTGCCGCATCGGCACAGTGCATTAATTGCAGCTGCGATTTTGCATGAACCGGATATTCTGCATATCCAAGCGAAATGTTAAATGCGCGTTCCTCACCTTCATAAACAAAGAAACGCTTTTGTTTTGTAAACTGTACCAGTTTTTCTTCTGCTTCTTTGCAGGTGCAGTCCGGCAGAAAAATGCAGAACTCATCACCACCGTTTCGACCAAGCACCGCATGATCTGGAAAAAACTTCCGCATGCTTTCCGCGAGAATCTGCAGTGCCTTATCCCCGGAAGCATGTCCGTAAATATCGTTAATCAATTTAAAATCATCAATATCAAACTGTACACCGACACAGTGCTTTTCGGGATACTTTTTCATATATACTGTCACATGCTTATCAAAACCGTGACGGTTATAAATACCTGTCAAGGCATCCGTCAGCGCAAGTTTTCTTAACTCCTGACGATTCTCATCAAGAATCAGCAGTGCTGCCGTTAATCCTGTCAAAAGCAACACTATCAGCAGTCCACCGCCAAAAATACTATATAAATAGCTTTTTTCCACCCAGCCGTTCTGCGGCATAACTTCAAGCTTCCAAACACTGCCGCCGATTTCAAATGTATAGGAAACCGGAGCACTGATACTTCCGCCTGAACAATCCACAACCTCATATGCTTCTTCCCAAGGAGAACCTGTCTTGGATAAGCAGTACAGATATCCAAAATCTGAAAGCGGTTTTACGGAATCTGAAAAAATTTCCGGCACACGGATAATCACAATCGTAAATCCCCAAAAAAACTCCTGTCCGCTTTCATCCTCCAAATAAACCGGTTTTCTTACGGCAATCCCGTAACCACCCTGTTTTCCCGTCTGGACAATGATTTAAAGGCAGCTTCCGCTATTTTACATAACAGGTGCATTTTTCTCATCTTCTATAAGGTTATCCATCAATTCTTTATACCGCACCGCATCCAGGGGAAGGTCAACACGAATCCCTTTACATGCCGAATAATATGCCCCCGCACAAAGCATCAGTGAATGAAGCCCTTCCGCACCTTTTGCCACCAGACAGCCTTCGTCGTGTTTTAAGGCAGCCTGTGCAAATTTTTCAAGCAGTTGTGTATAAGGCTCTGCTGACTTTTCATACATAATTTTTTCTTCCGTAAAATGCAGATGCTCTCTTGAGTTGACATCTTCTGTTTTTATATATTTTTCAATATCATCAAACCTTGTAATTGACAGCGTGTTATCCTCCAAAAGCAGTCTTGCCTTTGTTCCTATAATTTCCATTCTTTCTTCACAACAGGCCTCTCCCGTGGTTAAAATAAATGAAGCGGTCATACCCGTATCGTATTCCATCACAATCGTATCTTCATCATCAACCGTAAACGGATTGTATTTGCCAAAAGGAATCACTGCAAACAATCTCTGCGGCATTCCAAACAGATACTGGAATATATCCAGAATATGCTGTCCCTGATTAATAAGCGCTCCGCCGCCTTCACCTGCAAAGCTGCTTCTCCACGAACCGGACTTATGATAATGTGAAGTTCTTAAATATCTGGAATTGATAAGACTGACCCTTTTTAATGTTCCTATTTCGCCGGAATCTATCATTTCTTTTATCTTCATATATTTAGGATATAATCTCTGGTGAAAAACCAGCCCGTAAATTCTTTCATTTTTTTCTGCCGCATCATTCATTGCAAGTGCTTCACCAATATCTGCCGCCGCCGGTTTATCACATAAGACATCTTTTTTTAATTCAAAAGCCCTGACTGCCAGTTCCTTATGGGTCTTATGTGGTGTTGCTATAAGCACCGCATCAAATAAAGACGGGTCTGATTCTGCTGCATGAAACAATTCATCTGCACTTCTGAATATCTCCACCGGCTGTCCGTCAACATTTACAAGTGTTTTTCCCCATGCTATCTGCTCATCCCGCCTTATAACAACAGCTGCCAGCTTCATATGCAAAACTTCACCCGATACAATCATCTGTGCATACTTTTTTCCCATATTTCCTACACCTATCAGTGCCATTTTTAATACTTTATCCTGCATATTTTCCGCCGTCCTTCCTTATCTATATCATCTATATCCCGATATTCTTATTCCTTAATCCGTTTCATATCACTTCTTATACATTTTCCCGTCTTTACTGCCTCTTTCAGCAATATAGCGGCATACGCATCTGCAATTGCATCTTCCACGCTGTACGGTGCAGGCGCTTCATCCCTATTATATAACGCCGTTTTTATCATGAGTGTGGCAACCGCCGTTTCATCTTCTGATAAACCGCGCAGTCCCCATTGTGGTTCATATAATACTTTTCCCGCGCAGGATATTTTTTCTACCTCATAAATTTCTGACAGATTTGGATTCGGATTATCCGTCCGGGTAATATGAAAACCGGTTATAATTTGATCCGCCTGCCCTTTGTTGTTCTTATCCAGATAATAAATGCGGTCATCTATCATTTCACCCCGTATGCCCTGAACTTTAACGGTATTTTGGCGGATAGGGGATCTGTACTGTTCAGAATCAAAGTCATACCATGCCGTCTTACCGCAGTCATATTCAAATGCCGCAACACACCTTTTCTTATTGGCAATTCTTCCGTCCGTAAACTGCTCATATCTTGTAAGCGTTTCTGTTGTTGGAAATTCATACATTTTACCTGATACCGTAAAATTTTCATCTGGGCGGATTCCAAGATAAGCACGCATAAGACTCACTCCGTGATATTCATGCGCAAGTGAAATATTCATACAGTTTACATCGCCTATAATACCGCTGCCAATCAGTCTAAGTGCTGCCTTATTGGATGGATATTCCCTGTACTGTTCTGCAACAACCTGCTTTTTACCGGCTTTATAATATCCGTAAAGCTTCTTTAGTGCTTCTATATCCAGCGCGGCCGGTGTTTCAGAAAGAACTGTTATGCCTCTGTCCATCCACTCCACCGCCACATTGCATATCTCCGCTTTATTCACCGCTATAACGGCAAAATCCGGTTTATATGCAGCACATTCCTCTTTTGATGTTGTGGTATGTATCTGATATTCCCGCGCAATCTTGTCTGCCTTTTCCTGCGTTCTGCAATACACCGCATCCAGACAGAATATATCCGGCATTGCCTTTGCAATTCTTACATAATAAAGGGCTCTCCAGCCCGCTCCAATAATTATAAAATGATACTTTCCCATAATAATCCTCATTTCTGAACGACTTGTTGTAAAGCGGCGATTTTTCACACTACTTCCCATTCCGCAGGCATTTTAATGCCGGAGGAATCGCGAGCCAAATCTTATTTGGCTCTGCGATAAAAAGCGACTTTGTGCCGCAGGCGTCACAAAGTGCTGTGTGAAAAATAAGCGCATCAGCGTTATTTTTCACACTACTTCCCATTTGTTTTATTATAACCATTTTGTCTTTTAACAAATACTGAAATCATTTTGGATTACATATCTTTTACATAAAATTTTTATTATTCGGCATTAAACACACACACCGGCAGTAAAAAACAGAGCCGGATAAGACTGCGCTGTCTTATCCGGCTCATGATATTCATTGTCTATCAGAGGTCAACATCTTGTCATCATTTTTAAGCATCTATTCCTCAATCCGTATCTGACAGCCCTTCATTGCATCAAGTGCTGTCTTATGGGACTGTGGTGTAACTCCTGCACAGCATCCGGCATCTACACTGATTTCTACTTCAGGGTTAAATGCCTTTATCGTCATTGCATTGCTGATAACACAGATATCTGTACAGACACCGATAAGCTCCACTTCTGTATATCCCTGTTTGCGAATCCATTCTGCCAGTCCTGTTGAACCAAACGTATTTTTTTCAAAATGTGTCTTCTCCTGAATGTGTTCTAATTCAGGAATCAGTTCCCAGCCCGGTGTTCCTTTTATACAATGTTTCACAGGAAGCTTTCTGCCTTCCTGTGTGTCCGGATAATCCTCTCCGTGTGTATCCAATGTATACACAATATCTGCATCGGTGTGATTTACCTTTTTAACGACATTAGAAACTACCGCCCGGCATTGTGCATTGCCTAAAGCACCGGTAATAAAGTCATTCTGCATATCTATGACTACTAATAGTTTTTTACTCACACGGACCTCCATTCCGCAGGCATTTTAATGCCTTTTCTAAGCATTTTCCCCTGCACGGTTACATACGGTACTTATCGGATTTCTGTCTTTCCACCCATATATGGCTGAAGTACCTTTGGAATCTTTACGCTTCCGTCTGCCTGAAGGTTGTTTTCCAGAAATGCGATTAACATTCTAGGTGGTGCAACAACTGTATTGTTTAATGTATGTGCAAAGTACTTCTTCTTATTTTCATCCTGTACTCTGATTTTTAAACGTCTTGCCTGTGCATCTCCTAAGTTAGAGCATGAACCAACTTCAAAATACTTCTTCTGACGAGGTGACCATGCTTCTACGTCAATAGACTTCACCTTTAAATCTGCAAGGTCGCCAGAGCAGCATTCCAGTGTTCTTACAGGAATATCCAGTGAACGGAATAAATCTACGGTATTCTGCCACAGCTTGTCAAACCACATCTTGCTTTCTTCCGGCTTACACACAACAATCATTTCCTGCTTTTCAAACTGATGGATTCTGTATACACCACGTTCTTCAATACCATGCGCACCCTTTTCTTTTCTAAAGCATGGTGAATAACTTGTTAAAGTCTTTGGCAGTTCAGATTCCGGTGTAATGGTATCAATAAACTTACCAATCATGGAATGTTCGCTTGTTCCAATCAGATATAAATCTTCGCCTTCAATCTTGTACATCATGGCATCCATTTCATCAAAGCTCATAACGCCTGTAACAACGTTGCTGCGGATCATAAACGGCGGAATACAGTAAGTAAATCCTCTGTCAATCATAAAATCCCTTGCATAAGAAATAACAGCTGAATGAAGTCTTGCAATATCTCCCATCAGATAATAGAAACCGTTACCGGCAACCTTTCCGGCAGCTTCTAAGTCGATACCGTTAAACTTCTCCATTATATCTGTGTGATATGGGATTTCATAATCCGGCACAACCGGTTCACCGAACTTTTCAATTTCAACATTTTCACTGTCGTCTTTTCCGATAGGAACGCTTGGGTCAATGATGTTCGGAATAGTCATCATAATTTCCTTTACTCTTGCGTTTAATTCACTTTCCTTTGCTTCCAGTTCCTTTAAACGTTCTGCATCGGCATTGACCTTTGCCTTTACTTCTTCCGCTTCTTCTTTCTTGCCCTGTGCCATTAATGCACCAATCTGCTTTGAAAGCTTGTTACGGTTTGCTCTTAACTCATCGGCTTCTGTCTGGGTCGCTCTTGCCTGCTCGTCCAGTTCAATCACTTCATCTACCAGCGGAAGCTTTCTATCCTGAAACTTATTTCTAATATTCTGCTTTACAATTTCCGGATTTTCTCTTACAAATTTTAAATCTAACATTTTCCATAATCTCCATTTCAATTTTTCAATTCATTGCCATCATACAACGTTTTTTTATTCATTTCCAGTCTTTTATATAATTTTCCCCATAATTAATCTACGGAAACATCTTTTTGAATCGCATCATTGATTTTTCTGCCCAGATCAGCATCACCCATGCGTCCTGCCACAGCCTGCTGTAATGCCTGGTTTTCCTCATCGCCCAGCTCAATGTACGACTTTCCGTCAACAACCTCTTTAATGTAAGCAAAACAGCCGTTATTGCTGTGCATTACATTAATAATATATCCGTTATTGACTTTATCCAGCATACATAATGCGAAGCTTAACTTTCCACCCATTTCATGAAACGCATCATACTTCACAATGCCCACCTTCTGAAATGTATACTGCATTTTTTCGTAAATATCTTTCACTGCCGCACTGTTTTTCTCACCGACTGTCCGGATACTTTCAATCTCATCGAGATGTTCATGAATCAGACTCTCAATCGACTTTCCATCTGCACCTTCCATAAAGGAACGGTATTTCTTTTTTAACTTTGCTGCCTTACAAAGCGCAACAATTGCAAGAATCAGCGTAATCAGGCTTACCCCGGCAAGTCCCAAGACAATATACAGTGTATCCACTGAAAATAAATCAAAAAAATTTATCATAATCGTTTGCTCCTATATTTATAGTATAAGTGTAAAAAATATTGAATTATTCATTTTTTATCTGTTTCAGCAAATCATAGATTCTTTCCAGCTCTGCCTGTGAATAATATTCAATTTCAATTTTACCCTTATCGTGTTCCCGGTTTTTAATAACGACTTTTGTACCCATAATTTTATTCATCTTTTCCTCAATATCCCGGTACACAAAATCATTCTGTGGCTTTTGTTTTTCCGGTTTTTCAGGACGGTTCAGATTTTTCATCAATTTTTCCGTTTCACGGACACTCATCTGCTCGTCAAAAATTTTCTGTGCTACCTGATACTGCTGGTCGCCGTCTTCTATTCCGATAATGGTTCTGGCATGACCATTGCTTAATTTGCCTTCCATAACCATTTCCTGTACACGTTCATCAAGCTTTAACAGACGCAGCGAATTCGTAATTGCCGCACGGGACTTTGATACCTTTTCCGCGACTTCATCCTGCTTTAACCGGTAATCTTTGATTAAACGCTGATATGCCTGCGCTTCTTCTATTGGATTTAAGTCTTCACGCTGAATATTTTCAATCAACGCAATCTCCATGACTTCCTGCGTAGAGTAGTCTTTTATAATAACCGGTACTTCTTTGACTCCTGCCAGCTTTGCTGCACGCCATCTTCTTTCACCGGCAATAATTTCATAATACTTGTCCTTTTTCTGAACCAGAAGCGGCTGTAAGACGCCATACTGTTTAATCGATTCCGACAATTCAATCAGCGCATCTTCATCAAATACTTTTCTTGGCTGTTCCCGGTTTGGTTCAATCTGTGACAGACGAACTTTCATTTCACCCGGTTCTTTTACAACAACTTCTTTGACTACTTCCTTTACTACTACATTTTCATCTTCTTCCGATTCCCGGATAAGATTTCCCAATCCTTTTCCAAGGCCTTTTGAAGATGCTTTGCTTTTCTTCGCTACTGCCATTTATTTTCCCTCATTTCTATTGTTCATTACTTCCTGTGCCAATAAGCGGTAACTTTCTGCACCACTGGACTTTGTATCATAAATATTGATTGGCAGTCCATGGCTCGGTGCTTCGGCTAACCGGATATTTCTTGGAATAATTGTCTTATAGATGTTTTGTTTTAAATTATCTTTTACATTTTCCACAACCTGTAATGAAAGATTGGTTCTGGAATCATACATTGTAAAGACAACACCCTCCAGTTCCAGATTTGGATTTAATTTTTTCTGAACCAGATGAATTGTATGTATCAGCTGTGTTAATCCTTCCAATGCATAGTATTCGCACTGAATCGGCACAAGTACTGTGTCTGCTGCAGTCATTGCGTTGACTGTCAACATACTTAAAGACGGCGGACAGTCCAATATAATATAATCATAGTTTTTCCGGATCTGAGCAATACTTTTCTTTAAAATATACTCGCGGTCTTCTATATCAATAAGGTCGATTTCCGCACCTGCAAGGTTGACATTAGAAGGGATTACGTCCAGACAATCAAATGCTTCCTTACAGATAGCCTGTTCAATCGAAATTTCACCCAGCATAACTTCATAGATTGTATTTTCTTTTTCTTCTTTATCAATTCCAAGACCGCTTGTGGTATTTCCCTGCGGATCAATATCAATGACTAATACTCTCTGTTTTGCTTCTGCCAGGCAGGCGGACAAGTTAATTGCTGTTGTCGTCTTTCCAACGCCGCCCTTTTGGTTTGCAATTGCTATAATTCTCCCCATTTATTCTCCAATCCCGACGGCATTCTTAATCAATGTTTCACGTGAAACACTTTAGCCGTCCAACATAAAAATGTTAAGGTCAAAAATTCAAAAAGTCTTATCATGCTCATATGTACATGAATAGCTTTTGACCCAGACACACCGTAAATATTATAGCATTTTTTATATTAGATATCTATAGAATTTTCCCATTTTATTTAATTTCATTTTTTCTTTATTTTCACTTGATTTCTATAAAAGCCACAATGTTTCACGTGAAACACTTTTTATTTAATTTCGCTTATTGCTTAATGTAATTTTAATTCACTACCTGTTTCATTCAAAATTTAAAACACCTGTAAAAACCAAGCCATTGTATAACCGTTGCATTTTTTTAGAAGTATTTTCTCAGATATAAATATTGCATATCTGTTTTTCTGCAAAATAAAAAATGGTACAAAGACTCATTTCCTTTATACCATTCTCCATAATTTTATTGATCATTTATCTAACGATATATTTGCAATCACACAATAGCAATTATTTTCTTTTATAAAAGCTGTTTTTACGAGAGCTATTTAATATCAACCAGATTATTTTTTATTGCAAATACAGCTGCCTGTGTTCTGTCTGATACCTCTATCTTTTTAAAGATATTTGATACATGATTTTTAACTGTCCGTTCACTGATACAAAGAGTAGATGCAATTTCTTTATTAAACATTCCACTTGCAATTAATTTCAAAACTTCAACTTCACGTTTTGTCAGTTCACTGAGTTTGTCTTTCATTACATCACGCTCTGCCAGACTTGAATTAAGCAATACTGTTAAGCTTGGTTCAATAAATGTTTCTCCATTATATACATCAAAAATTGCTTTTTTCAATGTTTCCGAATCTGAATCTTTTAAAACGTAACCGTCACATCCGGCATCCAATGCCTCAATCAGATAATCTACATCCTTATGAATCGTAAGCATAATCACCTTACTTTTCATTTTCTGCTGTTTCATAATCGACAATACCTGTAAGCCGTCAAGGTTTGGCATATTAATATCAAGCAGCACTACATCCGGGTGTGTCTTATTAATCAGATTCAGGCATTCATATCCATCGCTTGCCTCACTGATTACATCAATATCATGATCTAATTCCAATACTTGTTTTAATCCTTCCCGCACCATCAAATGGTCATCAGCTAATAATATATTAACAGACATTTATAATTCCTCCCAGTTTCATATTTTCTGTGTATCTAAAGGAATCCGGATTGTATAAGAAAGTTCTCCGTCTTTGTAACACACTTCCATTTTTCCCTGTAACAGTGCAATCCTCTCCCGCATCATATTCAATCCAAATCCGGTATTGTTTTTTGTACAATCCGTCGGTTTGTTCAAATCATATCCTTCTCCATTATCTGAATACAAAATGAGCAGTTCATTCTGCTTATCCTGCTTTATCGTAACCTGGATTTTTGTTCCCTTTGAATATTTAATAGAATTGCTGCATAATTCCTGTATTATCCGGATAACCGTAATTCCGATAATCGGATTCATTGAATCAGTATCGCACAGATAATCAGCTTTCACAACCATCTGTGTTGTTCCTTTTATTTTTTCAATTGCTGTATAAAATGTTTTTTCAAATCCAAGATCATCTAAAGACATGGGTCGAAGATCAAATATAATATTGCGCAGTTCGTTAATGGAATCCCGGATAACGTTATTATTCTTTTTCAATTCCAACTGTGCCCGCTGCTTATCTGTTTCAAAAATCTTTCCCACAAATTCATTTTTATGTATTAAAGCAGTCAGCCCCTGGACAACGGTATCATGAATATCTCTGGCAATTCTCTGACGGTCAGCCTCCTGCATATATATTACTTCATATGTATTATAAACCTTTTTAGCCCCGGTCGAATCTTCTTTCAACTTTCCAGTGCTTTGTTTCAGCAGCCGCTCCAGCTTTGCAATCCGGCGTGCTGTCTGGGAAACAGTCTGCTGAAGCCGTAGCTTTTCTTCTGCAAGAGCTGTCTTTTTCTGACTCAGCTTTTTTATCTCTGTCCCGTCAAATCCCTGAAATTCTTCCTCTGACATAAATACCAGGCTTGTTGCATCCTGATTCATTACAATTTTATCTATTGCCTGACAAATCAGCTCTGTCTCAATTTCAATCTTATGAATCTGCTCTTCCAGGTTCTCTTTTTCTTCTTTTGCAGACTGTAATTCTTCCGTCAGATATTTTTGTATTTCATCCATCGTTGTCCCCTTATAGTACATGAATATTTTTTATATTTAATATATATTATATATTATCACGTATTAATGCTTTTGCTATATATAATACTCTATTTTGTGGAATATTTAAAGTACTTTTCTACTAGATTATTTTAATCCCTGAAAATGTTTTTTTCATTTCTTTTGTGTTCGTGCATTTATCATTGATAGTTCAGCCTTTTTCCATTATAATAGGAGATAATAATATTGGGACGGGTTACCCGTTATTTTATAACGATTGCTGCTATGCAGCGGAATGGAGATAGCTATGAATAAATGGAAAAAATTAGGTCTTGCTGCCGGAATGGGGACCGCAGCTTTTACAACCGCACATATTATAAACCAGTGCATTTTTCAGGCTGCTGTTTCAGATAAGATTACCGAAAACAAGTCAATTTTAAAATACAAATGGAGATTGGGAAATGTTGCCTACACCGTCTGTGGTAAGGGTTCACCGCTCCTTTTAATTCACGATTTAAAACCGGAAAGTTCGTCTTATGAATGGAAGCGTGTTGTAAAAGCGCTCGCCAAAAAACACACCGTATACACCATTGACCTGCTGGGCTGCGGCTATTCTGACAAACCGAATATTACCTACACCGCCTATATGTATACCCAGCTGCTCAATGATTTTATTGTAAATGTAATTGCACGCCGTGTAAGCGTAGCTGCCACCGGACAGTCTGCACCGCTTACCATTATGGCAGCTTACAACAATCCATATCTTTTTGATAAGATTGTTCTTGTAAGCCCTGAAGGCATTCGACATGCCATGATTAATCCGGGGAAGCACAGCAATATCCGTAAAATGCTTTTAAATACGCCGGTTCTTGGCACAATGCTTTACAATATTTTTGTAAACCGCCACGAAATCAACCGCAAATTTACAAACGAGCTGTTTGCATATCAGAATATGATTCCGCGTGAAACCTGCAAGGCTTACCATGAAACAGCGCATTTAGGCGGCGCTTCTGCCAAATACCTCTTTGCCAGTACACAGTGCCATTATACAACGGCCTCCATATCACGTGCTGTCAGCCAGCTTGATAACTGCATTTATATCGTATCCGGCGATAAAAACACCGACATGCGTGCCGTTATTAAAGAATATACCGACTTAAATCCTGCGATTGAAACCTATCTGATTCCAAATGCAAAGGTTCTTCCGCAGATTGAACAGCCGGAGGAATTTGTCAACACCTTAAACATCTATATTAACCAGATTTAATCTGTATACTGCCTGTGCGGTACGATAACAGATTGGTAACACTGTTATCGTACCGCACAGATACATCTTACAGACATTTACCGTTATATTCACTTAAAAAACAGCCGTGACATATGTTCTTTTACATACGCTACGGCTGATTTTATTCTTTATCTGCCAGATTATCTTTATACTTCTATCTACACTTATAATTGCACATTTTTTTCTGTACGTTTACCCCAACGGCTCTTTTGAGGGCAGTCCTGCTTTTCTCGGATATTTCTTCGGTGTCGGCTTCTCCTTTTTTACAAAGACAAACGACCGCTCAATGTCTGTTCCCGGCAGTGTCATCTTTTCCACGCTTTCAATTCTTCCGCCAAGCAGGGACACCGCCCTTTTTGCGCCCTCTGCTTCCGCATCAATATCCCCGGACTTATACGCAATGAAATATCCACCGGCTTTTACAAACGGCAGGCAGTATTCCACAAGTGTCGATAAGTTAGCCACAGCCCGTGACACACTAATGTCAAACTGCTCCCGGTAAGCTGCATTTCTTGCACCTTCCTCTGCGCGCGCATGTACCGCCGTAATACCCGTAAGTCCCAGCTGCGTAATCACTTCATCTAAGAATTTTACACGCTTATTTAACGAATCCAGAAGCACCACTTTTGCCTGTGGATAAGCGATTTTTAACGGAAGTCCCGGAAATCCGGCGCCCGTTCCTACATCTATAATAGAAAGCTCAGGATTTCCCGCAAACTTTTCACTGTATTTTCCGACGGCAAGGCTGTCTAAAAAATGCTTAACAAGCACTTCTTCATATTCCGTAATGCCTGTCAGATTCATAAAACCATTCCATTCCACCAAAATTTCAAAATATTTGTCAAACTGGCTTCTCTGCGTATCATTTAACACAATGCCTACTTCATTTAACTGCTCTGTAAAATTCATATTGATAATTCTCCTTATTTTCTGAGGAAAAATGATTACTTTCTTCTTCTGAACTGCTCCATATAAACCAGAAGAACCGAAATATCCGCCGGAGATACACCTGAAATTCTGGATGCCTGTCCGATTGAATGTGGACGGAATTTTTCAAGCTTCTGCATTGCCTCCACACGCAGTCCGTTAATTGCCGTATAGTCCATCGTTTCCGGGATAATTCTCTTTTCCAGCTTTTTAAAATGTTCTACCTGACGTAACTGTCTTTCAATATAGCCTTCGTATTTCAGGTTGATATTGACCTGTTCCGCAATATCTTCCCGTAGCTGCGGTCTGTGTGTGTCAAGCGGCGCCAGTGCCTGATAAGAAAGCTCCGGACGCTTAATCAGCTCTGCAAGTGTCGCACCGGTCTTTAATTCCGTACTGCCGTACTGCTGCATCAGTGCCTGCACCTGTCCGCCTGTTCCGATATTGACGGACTTTACACGCTCAATTTCTTCTGCAATCAGCCGTTCCTTTTCAAGAACGCCCTCATAACGCTCCTTACTGATTAATCCAACTTCATATCCGCGCTTTGTCAGACGTAAATCCGCATTATCCTGACGTAACAGCAGACGATACTCTGCCCTGGATGTCATCATACGGTACGGCTCTGTAGATTCCTTTGTCACAAGGTCATCAATTAAAACGCCGATATAAGCCTCAGAGCGGTCTAAGATAAACGGTTCTTTGCCCTTGACATACTGCGCCGCATTAATACCTGCAACAATCCCCTGTGCCGCCGCTTCTTCATAGCCTGAACTTCCATTAAACTGTCCGCCTGCAAATAAACCGCGGATTTTCTTAAATTCAAGCGAAGACTTTAACTGTACGGCACTGATACAGTCATATTCAATCGCATAAGCATTTCTTACAATCTTTACATGCTCTAACCCCGGTACGGTGCGGTACATCGCATACTGCACGTCCTCCGGCATGGAACTGGACATACCGCCCAGATACATTTCATTGGTATAAAGTCCTTCCGGCTCGATAAATACCTGATGGCGGTCTTTATCTGCAAAACGAACGACCTTATCCTCAATAGACGGACAGTATCTCGGTCCTGTACCGTGAATCACACCGGAATACAGCGGGGAACGATCCAGGTTATCACGGATAATCTGATGTGTTTCTTCATTTGTATATGTCAGCCAGCAGGAAACCTGTTCTTTTTGTACCGTTTCCGGGTCAGTTGTAAATGAAAACGGCACCACGCGCTCGTCACCAAACTGCTCTGTCATCTTACTAAAATCAATGGAACGCTTGTCCACTCTTGCCGGTGTACCCGTCTTAAATCTGCGCACTTCAATACCGTTTTCAATTAAAGATGCCGTCAGATGATTGGCTGCCTGTAAGCCGTTTGGACCGGTTTCATAGCTGACATCACCGTGGATACATTTTGCCTTTAAATATACACCGGTACAAAGTACAACGGCTTTTGCAAAATACTGCGCGCCTGAGAGTGTCTTTACACCCTGAATCACGCCATCTTTGACCATAATTTCCGTAACCTCCGCCTGTCTGACAAACAGATTTTCGGTATTTTCCATAACCTTTCTCATCCGGCGGCTGTAATCCGACTTATCCGCCTGCGCACGAAGGGAATGTACCGCAGGACCTTTGGATTTATTAAGCATTTTAGACTGAATAAAGGTTGCATCAATATTTTTCCCCATTTCACCGCCCAGCGCATCAATTTCCCTTACAAGATGTCCTTTTGAACTACCTCCGATATTCGGATTACATGGCATCATGGCTATACTCTCACAGCTGACGGTAAAACAAATGGTATTTAATCCCATTCTTGCCGCTGCCAGTGCCGCCTCACAGCCTGCATGTCCGGCACCTACTACTATTACATCATATTCTTCCCGTATATTCGGCATAATTTTCCTCCAACCTGTCCGCGCAACGGCAGACACTGCACAACTTTCACTTTATTTACCCATGCAGAAGCTTTTAAAAATCTTATCTGCAAGGTCATCTTCTACTTCTTCACCAATAATATATCCTAATTTTTCATAAGCAGTCATTAAGTCAATCGTTAAGAAATCCTCACTCATGCCACTCTCAATGCCGTCTTTTACCAAAAGAAAGGCTTCTTTTGCTTCAATGAGTAACTGTTTCTGCCGCTGATTGGCAATATAAATATCCTCATTTAATTCAAGATTTCCCGAAAAGAACAGCTCTTTTATAGCATCTTCAAGCTTATCCAGTCCCGTTTCTTCTTTTGCGGAAATCGGAATGACACAGCAGTCCAGCCGCTTTTTCATTTCCTCCGGCGTAACAACCGGTGTCAGATCCGATTTATTAAGCAGCGTAATCACTTTTTTGTCCTGTATCAGTGAAATGATATCCTTATCATTTTCATCGAGTGTACGCGTGCTGTCCACGACAAAAATAACCAGATCTGCTTCCGTGGCAAGTTTCTTGGCTTTTTCCACACCGATACTTTCCACAAAATCCACCGTGTCACGGATACCCGCCGTATCAATAAGATTTAACTGGATTCCGCCGATTGTAATCTGTTCTTCAAGCGTATCCCTCGTTGTCCCCTCAATGTCCGTTACAATAGCACGCTCCTCCTTTGCAAGGGCATTAAGAAGACTTGACTTTCCTGCATTGGTTTTACCGAGAATCACCGTGCGGATACCTTCCTTTGCAATCCTGCCGTTATCACATGTTTTCAACAAGTTATCCACATTATCCACACACTTATCCACATCGATTGACAGTTTATTCACATAGTTATCCAGCGAAATGTGTTCCGGATCGTCTAATGCCGCCTCAATATAGGCAACATTGTTTAAAACCAGCTCGCGCAGTCCTTTGATTTTTTCGGAAAGTTTTCCACTGAGCTGTCTGACAGAGGATTTTAAGGCATATTCGTTCTTGGACTGAATGACATCAATCACCGCTTCTGCCTGCGATAAGTCGATTCTTCCGTTTAAAAAGGCTCTTTTTGTAAATTCCCCCGGCTCTGCAAGGCGCGCTCCCGCAGAAAGCACAGCTTCCAGTACCTTTTTCGTCACCAGAATACCGCCGTGACAGTCAATTTCCACAACATCTTCCCTTGTATACGTATTCGGTGCTTTCATGACAACCATCAGCACTTCATCAATGAGTTCTTCACCGTTATAAATATTGCCATAGTGGACCGTGTGGCTTTCCATGTCCTCTACGTTTTTATTCTTTTTTGAGCGGAATACCTGTTGTGCCACTGACAGTGCATTTTCCCCGCTGATTCTTACAACGCTGATTCCACCGCTGCTGACTGTGCTTGTGGAAATCGCCGCAATCGTATCCTCCATAACTACACTCCATTTCTAATCAAAAATAGCTGTAGTATATCATACCACAGCCATTTTAAAATTCATACTATTTGTTTGCACTTTTTTCTTTATCAAGATAAATCACAACATGTCTGAACGGTTCTTCACCTTCGCTCTTTGTCGATACAAATTTATCATTCTGTAATGCAGAGTGAATGATTCTTCTCTCATATGGATTCATCGGTTCTAAAGCTACAGGACGTCTGCTGCGCTTTACTTTATATGCAATATTTTTTGCAAGGGATTCAAGCGTTTCTTTTCTTCTGTTTCTGTAATCCTCTGTATCCATCTTGATTCTTACATACTTTTCTCTTCCCTTATTAACTACAAGGCTTGTAAGATACTGGATAGAATCGAGTGTCTGACCTCTCTTGCCGATTAAAACGCCCATATTGCCGCCCTTTAATTCGACATTGATACATTCTTCCTTATCATTAAATGTAATCTCTACGGCAACTTCCATATCCATTGCGTTAAAAAGGTCTGAGAGGAAGTTTCTGATTCTTGATTCTACTTCTTCTCTTGTCATTTCCGGCTTCTTTTCCGTTGCCGGTGCCACGGCAGGTTCTTCCTTTTTTGCTTCCTCATGGAATACTTCTGCAACCACATCTTCTTCTAAGATGTCTTTATCCTTTTTTCTGCGTACACGGATGACTGCCGGTTTGTTAAACAATCCTAAGATTCCGGAGCTGCCCTTTTCCACAACTTCCACATCCACTTTATCGCTTGTTGTTTCAAGCTTTACAAGTGCTTCCGTTAAGGCATCATCTACTGTTTTTCCTGAAATTTCAATATAATCCATAATTTCCTCCTTTTGCGTTAAGCAGGTTGATTACTTCTTTGTATTTTTTTTGTTCTTTTCATTATATCTGGCAACCATTCCTGCCTTTTCTGCAAGGCTTCCCGGTTTGGCTGACTTATAATATTCTGTCGATGAAAGAATTTCCTTCATCTTCTTGTCATTGGCTTCCTTCTTTGCCTGAAGTGTTTCTACACGCTGTCTGCTCTTTTCGATAGAATCAAGCTTCTTTGTGTTGGTTACTGCATTTTTAGCAATCTTTTCCGGCGGAAGACCTTTCTTGGCACGCTTTTTGTTCATGCGTTCTACATTCTTTGCAACAATCGCATCCACACCCATCTTATCATAATGACGGTTTACAAGCACCTGTAAAATTGTCTGGAAAACGGCTGTCGCAATCCAGTATACACCAAGACCTGCCGGTACAGAAAATGCGATAAATGCTGACATAATCGGCATAAACAGTGTCATCATCTTCATTGATGCCGCTGTCGGATCGTCCGGATCCATCTGGGTATTTCCCTGTGACACCTTTACACTGATGTACTGTGAAAGACCGGAAAGAATTGGAATTAACACGGCAATGCTCAATCCAAAGGTCGGATTCTGTGATACATTAATCGTTAAAAATGTGTTCATTTCCGTAATCTTTGTCTGATTTTCGGCAATCACGCCTGCATATGCCGGGAATAAAGATTTTAATGTTTCCCACTGGTCTGCTGAAAATGAATTCATTGCAGTTACCGCAGAATCAATATTACCCCAGTCCACATTTGTCATTCTGCCCGTCATCTTGAAGTTTTCCGCCATAATATCCGCATAGCCGGAAACATTCATGATACCGCCGTCTGTTCCTGTCAAAATGTTGACAAACAGATTTTTTAACTGTCCTACGTACATTGGAATGTACTGGATAACACGGTACATTGCCATTAAGATTGGGAACTGAATCAGCATCTGGATACAGCCGCCCATCTGTGATGTACCATATTTTTCATAGACAGCCTTTGTTTCTGCCTGCATTTTTAACATGGCTTCCTGATCGTTTCTCTTATCCTTGTATTTATCCTGGATTTTACGGACCTCCGGCATGATGATATTGTTTAATTTCATCATCTTGGACTGTTTTACAGTCAGCGGAAGCATAAGGATTTTTACCAGAAATGTAAATACAATGATTGCAATTGCAATGTTTCCCAATCCAATCGCGTGCAGTCCCATAAACAGGAAATCCAGTATTTTACCGAATACCCACGCAATCGGGTTGATAATTGTATTATAAATTGAACCCAAACTGATACCTCCATTTTTTAGTGCTTTCCCTTTTTAGGCTTGTACACAATGGGTACCGGATCATATCCGCCCTTTGCAAAAGGATTGCACCTTAATATTCTTTTAAATGCCATCCATCCACCTTTTAATGCGCCATACTGTTCGACCGCTTCCAGGGCATACTGGGAACAGGTCGGATAATAAATGCACATGCTGCGTCCTTTATACGGTGAAACTGCCCTCTGGTAAAAGTGTATTAGTTTAATGATCACTTTCTTCATGGACTTTTTCTTCCTTATTATAAATATGATGCAGCTTTAAAAGATGGAGCATCGCACTTTCGGTTTCTTTATAACCTTTTCCTTTCAGACCGGCTCTTGCTATTACCACAACGTCATATCCGGGTGCTACCTGTGTAACATTTAACCGGAATGCTTCGCGTATAAGCCTTGCCAGCCTGTGCCGGACAATACTGTTCCCGACTTTTTTACTCACAGATACGCCGAGTCTGTTTGTATCCGTTCCATTCTGAAGTATATACATAATGATATACTTGTTTGCATAAGAGTGTTTCGCCTGATAGACGCTCTTAAACTCACTGTTTTTCTTTAATGTTTCAAAATTCTGATATTTCATAACTCCTCCATTCCGCAGGCATTTTAATGCCGGAGGAAACACGGACTGAATTTATTCAGTTCTGTGATAACGGAAACTTTGTGACGCCTGCGGCACAAAGTTTTGTGTGAAAAATCTCCGATTTAAGGATTTTTCACACTACTCCTCCATACTATATCTTAAAAGTAAAAAAAGGCAGATAAATGCCTTGTTCCGCACTCATCTGCCTTCTTGAAACAACTCTTAAGCTGAAAGTCTTTTTCTTCCTTTTGCTCTTCTTGCTGCTAAAACTTTTCTTCCACCTGCTGAACTCATTCTTGCTCTGAAGCCGTGAACCTTAGCTCTCTGTCTTGTCTTAGGCTGAAATGTCATCTTCATTTATACGCACCTCCTTTTCACACCATGATTGTATATGGCAGGAATTTTCTAATCAAATTTAAAAACATCGCTTCTAATTATAAGAATAAAACATCTATAAGTCAAGTGTTTTTTCGATATTTTTTGTATTCTTTGTCTTTTCCACAAATACCCACAAGCTATGCACAGTAATCCCCAACTTATCCACAAATTGGGGATAAGTTGGGGATAAATTCACAACATCCTGTGTAAAAAAACACGAAAAAGCGCATTTATGGGCATATTTCGTGTTTATAAGTTGTCAACAACACTGTGATTTGTCCACTTTTAACTGAGTTATCCACTATTTTTTCATGGGCTTCTTGCTAAAAATCCACATTTGTTATATTATATATTAGAATACATTTACTTTAACGAAAGCCAGAAAGGCATTGATATAATATGGAAGATTTAAAACAGAACTGGGATTTGATATTACAGACCTTTAAAGAACGCTATGAGCTTCAGGATATTTCCTTTAACAGCTGGATTAAGCCAATTGAAGTTTATACAGTGGAAAACGATACCATTACACTGATTATGTCGAGTACCTCCATGAACCCCGACATGGCTGTTTCCTATGTGGAAAAAAAATATCTGGAGATGCTTCGCATTACGATTTGTGAGATTATGAACCACGAATATGATGTCCGCTTAATTACAGCCAAAGATAAGCAGGCAGCGGAAATTAAAAAGGCCGCAACCGGCTCTGCTGCGAAGAATTCCGGTCTTCAGAACCTGAATCCGAACTATACTTTTGACACCTTCGTTGTCGGTACAAATAATAACTTAGCACACGCTGCTTCCCTTGCAGTTGCCGAAACACCGGGACAAGTCTATAACCCGCTTTTTATCTACGGAGGCGTTGGACTTGGAAAGACGCATCTGATGCAGGCAATTGCTCATTTTATTATTACCAATGACCCGACACGCAAGGTTTTATACGTAACCTCCGAAACATTCACCAATGAACTGATTGATTCGGTAAAGAACCAGAAAAACTCTGAATTCCGCAAAAAGTACCGCAATATTGATGTGTTACTGATTGACGATATTCAGTTTATTATAGGTAAAGAGTCTACGCAGGAAGAATTCTTCCATACTTTTAATGCGCTCTATCAGGACAGCAAGCAGATTGTAATTTCTTCTGACCGGCCGCCGAAAGAAATGGAAACCCTGACGGAACGACTGCGTACCCGTTTTGAAATGGGTCTGCCTGTCGATATCCAGATTCCTACGTATGAAACAAAACGTGCTATATTAAAGAAGAAAGTCGAACTTGGCGGCTACAACATTCCCGATGATGTTCAGGATTATGTTGCAACCCATATTAAATCCAGTATTCGTGAGCTGGAAGGCGCACTTACCAAGCTTTCGGCTTTTGCAACACTTTCCCACAGCCCGATTACGGTTGAGTTTGCGGAAGAAACTTTAAAAGACCTGATTTCACCGGATGCCAAAAAAGAAGTCACACCGGAACTGATTATCCAGATTGTTGCGGACCACTTCGGTATTTCACCGGCGGATATTCTTTCTTCCAAACGAAGCGCCGACATTGTTTATCCACGACAGATTACGATGTATCTGTGCCGCCAGATGACGAATGTCGCCTTACAGGGAATCGGCAAAGCCCTTGGAAACAGGGACCATACGACGATTATTCACGGAGCGGACAAGATTGCCAAAGAAGTACTCGTCAATGAAACAACCAAGAACACTGTGGATATTCTCATTAAGAAGATTGATCCTTCGTAATAGTTATCCACATTTATTGTGGTTTTTCCGTTGAAAACCTGTGTAAAAATGCTTTATTTTATGTTGACATTTTTTTGTTTGTCCACAACGGCCATTTGGGAATTTTTTTGTGTCTGCGGTTATCCCAAATTTTTTCACAGACAAAAACGGATTTATCTACCGGGATTTTAGATACCGCAAACCCGCATGATACAAGGGCTTACACCACATATCAACAAATTCACAGCCCCTACTACTACTACTACGGATTTTTATTTATATATATTTATTTTTGTTTTTTTGTTTTTTCGCTGAAAGGAGTTTTACACAATTATGAAGTTAGTTTTTTCAAAAACAAATCTTGCCAAAGCAGTTGGCATTGTTATGAAAGCAGTTCCTGCTAAAACAACAATGAACATTTTAGAATGTATCTTAATCGATGCGACTACAAATGAAATTAAATTTACCGCCAATGATATGGAGCTTGGTATCGAAACCATCGTTGAAGGTGAAATTATCGAAAAAGGTAAAGTTGCCATTGATGCAAAGATTTTCTCAGAAATCGTCAGAAAACTGCCGGATAATGAAATCTGCATCGAAACAGACAGTAATTACACCTCTTTAATTACCTGTGAAAAGAGTAAATTTAATATTGCCGGTAAATCAGGGGATGATTTTTCTTATTTACCGATTATTGAAAAAGACAAATTTATTACTTTATCACAGTTTACATTAAGAGAAACCATTAACCAGACACTGTTTTCTATTGCAATGAATGACAACAATAAAATGATGACCGGTGAACTTTTTGAAGTCGCAAACGGTATTTTAAAGGTTGTAGGTCTTGACGGACACCGTATTGCAATCCGCAATATTGAATTGACCAGTCATGCAGATGATGTAAAAGTTGTTGTTCCTGGAAAGACACTTTCTGAAATCAGTAAAATTTTATCGACAAATGCAGAAGATGCCGTTACAATATACTTTACAAATAATCACATTTTATTTGAATTTGACAATACCACCGTTGTATCCCGTCTTATTGAAGGAGAGTATTTCAGAATTAACCAGATGCTTTCCAGTGATTATGAAACCAAAGTAACCATTAACAAAAAAGAATTTTTAGATTCTATTGACAGAGCAACCCTTTTAATCAAAGAAAGTGAAAAGAAACCGATTATTTTAAGCATTACCGATGGTTCACTGGAAGTTCATGTCAATTCTTCCATGGGTTCGTTAAACGAAGATATTGATATTAACAAAGACGGCAAGGATATCATGATTGGCTTTAATCCGAAGTTCTTAATTGATGCATTAAAGGTAATAGATGATGAACAGATTTATATTTATCTGGTAAATCCGAAAGCACCATGTTTTATTAAGGACAAAGAGGAAAGTTATATTTATCTGATTCTTCCGGTAAACTTTACGGCTGAATAGTAAGAATGGAGAAACAATGGAAACAATAAAAATCAGAGATGAGTTTATTAAACTGGGACAGGCATTAAAGGCAGCAGGTCTTGTGGAATCCGGTGTAGAAGCAAAGATTGTCATTCAGAACGGAGAAGTTCTTGTCAATGGCAGGCCTGAGCTTCAGCGCGGCAAAAAACTGACAGGCGGGGAAGTCATTTCCTATAACGGTCAGGAAATCAGAATAGAAAAGTAATTTGCAGGTGTAACCGTGATAATTGAGTCCGTAGATTTAAAAGATTACAGAAATTATAAAATTTTAAATATGAATTTTAACCCGCAGATTAATATTATTTACGGTGATAATGCGCAGGGAAAGACCAATATTTTAGAGGCGCTTTATGTCTGCGCAACATCGCGTTCCCACAAAGGAAGCAAAGACCGTGAAATGATACGGATGGGCAGTGATGAAGCACATATCAAGCTGAATGTGAAAAAAAACGGGCTGCCGTACCGGATTGATATGCATCTGAAAAAAAATAAAAGCAAGGGAATTGCCGTAAACGGTATTCCGATTAAACGGGCGGTAGAGCTGTTTGGAATTTTAAATATTGTCTGTTTTTCACCGGAGGATTTAAGTATTATTAAAAACGGACCGGCGGAGCGCCGCCGGTTTATGGATATGGAGCTGAGCCAGCTTGATAAAATCTACTTAAGCAATCTGATTAACTACAATAAAGTGGTCAATCAGCGCAACAAGCTTTTAAAAGAACTGTCATTTAAGTCGTCAGAAGAAAAGCTTGAAACGCTGGATATCTGGGATTTGCAGCTTGTGAAGTACGGAACGGAAGTCATGAAAAGGCGTGTCGGTTTCGTACAGGAGTTAAACGAAATTATCGGCGGACTGCATGAAAAGTTATCCGGCGGAACAGAGAAACTAATGATTGAGTATCAGCCCTGCGTGGAAGAAACAACATTTTTAGATACCGTGACAAAGATGCGGGAGCGGGATCTGCGGATGAAATCGACCTGCTTTGGACCACATAAGGACGATTTAATCTTTTTTATCAACGGCAGCGAAGTAAAAAAGTACGGTTCGCAGGGACAGCAGCGTACAGCCGCCCTGTCTTTAAAACTTGCGGAAATCGAACTTGTAAAAAAAGTAGTGAAGGATACGCCGGTGCTGCTTTTGGATGATGTGCTGTCAGAGTTAGACAGTAACCGGCAGCAGTTTTTATTAAATAGTATCGGGCAGATTCAGACAGTGATTACCTGTACGGGGCTGGATGAATTTGTAAACAGTCAGTTTGCCGTTCATAAAACATTTCAGATTCAGAACGGTACCGTGATTCATGAAAATAACATTTAGTTTTCTGAAAAACATTGAAGGAGGAATGCACAGTGTCAGAGAATAATTATGGTGGCGACCAGATTCAGATTCTCAAAGGTCTTGAAGCCGTCCGGAAAAGACCGGGTATGTATATCGGCAGTACATCATCAAGGGGGCTTCATCACCTTGTTTATGAAATTGTCGATAATGCAGTAGATGAGGCTTTGGCAGGATATTGCAATACAATTGAAGTCACAATTAATCAGGATAATTCCATTACGGTTATTGATAACGGACGAGGCGTTCCAGTTGATGTCAATCACGAAACCGGCAAACCGGCAGTTGAAGTCGTGTATACAATGTTACACGCAGGCGGTAAGTTTGGCGGCGGGGGATATAAAGTATCCGGTGGTCTGCACGGTGTAGGTGCATCCGTTGTAAATGCCTTATCCGAGTGGATGGAAGTCTATGTAAAGCGTGACGGACACATCTACAACCAGCGTTATGAACGCGGTAATGTATGTTATCCGTTAAAAGTTGTGGGGGACTGCCCATTGGAAGAAACCGGTACAAAGGTTACATTCTTACCGGATAAAGAGATTTTTCAGGAAACAACTGTTTATGAATATAACATTTTAAAGAGCCGTCTGCGTGAAATGGCTTTTCTTACAAAAGGCATCAAAATTGTGTTAAAGGATGCAAGAGAAGGCATTGAACAGGAAAGAGTATTCCACTATGAGGGCGGTATCAAGGAATTTGTTGAATATTTAAACAAGAGCAAGGATGCGCTTTATGATAAGATTATTTACTGCGAGGGTCTAAAAGACGGTGTGCAGGTTGAAGTGGCATTCCAGCACAATGACGGTTACAACGAAGTTGTGGATTCCTTTGTCAACAACATCAAGACACCGGAAGGCGGAACGCATCTGACCGGTTTTAAAAATGCCTTGACAAAGACATTTAATGATTATGCAAAGAAAAATAAACTGATAAAAGACAGTGAGCAGAGCCTTTCCGGCGATGACATCCGTGAAGGTCTGACAGCGATTGTCAGTGTCAAGATTGAAGACCCGCAGTTTGAGGGACAGACAAAGCAGAAGCTTGGCAACACCGTTGCACGAAGTGCCGTTGACAGCATTGTCAGTGAACAGCTTGAGATTTTCTTAGAGCAGAATCCGGCAGTTGCAAAGGTTATCTGTGAAAAATCCATTCTTGCACAGCGCGCAAGAGAGGCGGCAAGAAAGGCAAGAGATCTGACAAGAAGAAAGACTGCGCTTGAAAATACAAGTCTTCCGGGTAAACTTGCGGACTGCTCTGACAGGGACCCGAAAAACTGTGAAATCTATATCGTTGAGGGTGATTCTGCCGGCGGTTCTGCAAAGACGGCAAGAAGCCGTGCAACACAGGCAATTCTTCCGCTGCGCGGCAAGATTTTAAATGTTGAAAAAGCAAGACTCGACAGAATTTTAGGCAACGAAGAAATCAAGGCTATGATTACGGCATTCGGTACAGGCATTCATGAAGATTTTGATATCAGCAAATTAAGATACCACAAGATTATTATTATGACCGATGCCGATGTGGACGGTGCGCATATTGCAACACTGCTACTTACCTTTTTCTACCGGTTTATGCCGGAGTTAATCAAGCAGGGTCACGTATATCTTGCACAGCCGCCGCTTTATAAGATTGAAAAGAACAAAAAAGTCTGGTATGCATACAGTGATGAGGAACTCAATCAGATTATGCTTGAAATCGGACGTGACCAGAATAACAAAGTCCAGCGCTACAAAGGTCTAGGCGAAATGGATGCCGACCAGCTCTGGGAAACAACCATGGACCCGGAAAAGAGAATTTTATTACGGGTGAACATGGACGAGGATTCAGAATCAGAAATTGATGTAACGTTCTCTACACTGATGGGCGATAAGGTTGAGCCGCGCAGGGAATTCATTGAAGCCAATGCTAAGTATGTAAAGAATCTGGATATTTAATAAAAATTTGTACCATCACACGGACTGAGAACGCTCCGGGTGATAATGGATTTTTTCTAAAACGCGTTCTCGGAATGGAGTAGAAAATGGACGAACATATCTTTGATAAGATTCATGAAGTGGATATGAAGCAGACCATGGAAGATTACTATATCGACTATGCGATGAGCGTTATCGCTTCCCGTGCACTTCCTGATGTAAGGGACGGTTTAAAGCCGGTACAGCGAAGAATCTTATTCTCAATGATTGAATTAAATAACGGTCCTGACAAGCCGCACAGAAAATGTGCGCGTATTGTCGGTGATACAATGGGTAAATATCATCCGCACGGAGATTCATCCATTTATGAAGCACTGGTAAAACTGGCACAGGATTTCAATACAAGATACCCGCTGGTAGACGGACACGGTAATTTCGGTTCTGTCGATGGTGACGGTGCCGCCGCCATGCGATATACAGAAGCACGTTTAAGCCGCATTTCCATGGAAATGACAGCCGATATTAATAAAAATACCGTGGATTTTATTCCAAACTTTGATGAAACGGAAAAAGAACCGGTTGTACTGCCGTCCCGTTATCCGAATCTTTTAGTAAACGGAACGTCCGGTATTGCCGTTGGTATGGCAACGAATATCCCGCCGCATAATCTGCGTGAAGTTGTCGATGCCGTTGTCAGGCTGATTGATAACAAAGTCGAGGAAGACCGCGAAACGTCGATTGATGAAGTATTGCAGATTGTCAAAGGTCCGGATTTTCCGACCGGCGGTGTCATTATCGGTAAAATGGGCATTGAAGAAGCATACCGTACAGGCCGCGGAAAGATTAAAGTCCGTGCCGTAACCAATATCGAGCCAATGGAAAACGGAAAGCACCGCATTATCGTAACGGAACTTCCGTACATGGTAAACAAAGCCAAATTAATCCAGAAAATAGCGGAACTGGTCCGCGATAAAAAGATTGACGGCATTACGGCACTGCGTGATGAATCTGACCGAAGCGGTATGAGAATCTGTATTGAACTGCGCCGTGATGTCAATGCAAACATCATTTTAAACCAGCTGTACAAGCATACCCAGTTACAGGATACATTTGGTGTGATTATGCTGGCGCTTGTTGACAACCAGCCAAAGGTATTAAACCTTTACGATATGCTCAAGTATTACCTTCTGCATCAGGAAGAAGTTGTCACAAGAAGAACGCAGTATGATTTAAATAAAGCTGAAGAACGGGCCCACATTTTAGAGGGCTTAATGATTGCGCTTGACAATATTGACCGTGTCATCCAGATTATCAGAGGTTCGCAGAATGTACAGATTGCCAAGGAAGGGCTGATGAGTGAATTCGGACTTTCCGAAGCACAGGCACAGGCAATCGTGGATATGCGTCTGCGTGCACTGACAGGTCTGGAAAGAGAGAAGCTGGAAGCTGAATTAAAGGAACTGCTTGCAAAGATTGCGGAATACAAGGCAATTTTAAGTGACAAGAAAAAGCTCCTTACCGTCATCAAGACAGAAATCAGTGCCATTGCGGATAAATATGCCGATGAAAGAAGAACACAGATTGGATTTGACGAATACGATTTATCCATGGAAGATTTAATCCCGGATGAAGATGTTATTATTGCAAGAACCAATCTCGGATACATCAAGCGCATGACACCGGATAATTTCAAGAGCCAGCACAGAGGCGGCAAGGGCATTAAGGGAATGCAGACCTTAGAAGATGACTTTATTGAAGATTTATTCATGACGACATCACACCACAGCCTGACATTCTTTACGAACCAGGGACGTGCCTATAAGTTAAAGGCTTACGAAATTCCGGAGTCTGGCAGAACCTCAAGAGGAACGGCAATTATTAATCTGCTGCAGCTCCAGCCGGAAGAACAGATTACAGCCGTGATTCCTGTGGATACAAAACATATTAATGATTCAGATTATATGTTTATGGCAACAAAGAAGGGTATTGTAAAAAAGACCCAGTTAAAAGAGTATGCCAATATCAGAAAGACAGGTCTTCAGGCAATTAATCTGCGTGATGACGATGAATTAATTGAAGTAAAATTAACCGATAACACAAAGGATATTCTGCTTGTAACAAAACTCGGACAGTGTATCCGATTCCATGAATCTGATGTAAGAAAGACCGGCAGAAGTTCTATGGGCGTTATCGGCATGAATCTGTTAGACGAAGATGAAGTAGTCGGCATGCAGCTTGATACACAGGGCGATTCGCTGTTAATCGTTTCTGAAAAGGGACTCGGTAAAATCACGGATATGAATGAATTTACAGTCCAGCACAGAGGCGGCAAGGGAATCAAGTGTTACAAGATCAGCGAAAAGACCGGAAATGTAGTCGGTGTCAAGGCAGTTGATGACACACGTGAAGTCATGTTAATTACGACAGAAGGTGTGATTATCCAGATTGAATGTAAAGACATTTCAAAGCTTGGCAGAATTACATCCGGCGTCAAACTGATTAATCTTGATGAGAATGTAACTGTTGCAACGATTGCAAAAGTTTCTAAAAAGCCTGAAAATGAAAAAGGCGAAGAAATAGAAACAGAAAACGACGAAGAAAACACAGAGAGTGAATAAACAATCATTGAAACTGCCGCATGGAGGGGACATCAGAAGATGCCGTTTCTTCGTGCGGCAATTTTTAAACAGGAGTAAGAAAAAAATGGCATGGATAAGTATAAATTTTGAATCCAAGGCATTGGGAATGCCGGTCATGACAAATGTCTTAATGCCGCAGGGGCGTGGCGGATATAAAACCTTGTATCTTTTACACGGCGCAGGGGGCGATTATGCATCATGGCTGCTAAAATCCCGTGTTGCGGATTACGCAGAAGGAAAAAATATTGCAGTGGTGATGCCGTCCGGCAACAACAAATGTTATGTCAACAACCGTTACGGAAAAGACTATTTTACATTTCTGACAGAGGAACTCATCGAAAAATGCGAAACGTGGTTTGACCTTTCGCCAAAAAAAGAAGACCGTTTCATCGCCGGAATGTCGATGGGAGGATACGGAGCGGTTCATGCGGCGTTAAAAAGACCGGAATTATACGGAAAAGCATTTTCCTATTCGGGACTGCTTGATATATCGGAGCGTTTTTTAAGACCGCAGGGACTCGATTTAAAACCGGTTTTCGGTGAAAAAGAGGATTTTTCCACGGCGGCAGCAGATTTATTTGAACTTACACACAAAACCGGCATAAATTTATCGGGAAATGTGGATAACCTTCCGGAAATTTTCATTACCTGTGGATTACAGGATAAGCGCATTGAAATGAGCCGGAAGCTGTATGAGGCGATGAAGCAGGAAAACTTTAATGTGCATTATATCACGGAAACCGGCGGACATGACTGGACGTACTGGGATGCGTGTATACAAAATACAATTCAGATTTTAAATGATAAGGTGCCTGTGTCACCAGATTGGAGGAGCATATGCCGGTAATGAATATCAATCTGTTTTCAATTACACTGCGTTACGGCATTGACTGTATGGTTGTACTGCCTGAAAATCTAAAAAAAGGGGAGAAACTGAAATGTCTGTGGCTGTATCACGGCGGAAGCGGCGATCATACGGCATGGCTGTATCACACACCGCTGGTTGAACTGGCAGAGGAAAAGCATTTTGCAGCGGTGCTTCCGAATGTCCATGAATCCTGTTTTGTCAATATGAATATCGGGGATGCCTTTGGTACGTTTGTGGGAAAGGAACTGCCGTCTGTTATCTGGAACATGTTTGCGTGTATTTCCGGTGAAAGACAGGACAACTACATTGCCGGATTTTCAAACGGCGGATACGGCTGTCTGCATACGGCGCTATCATATCCACAAAAATTTGCGGGTGTCGGTGCATTTTCGGCAGGCGATAAGGCGGACTCTGATTTTTCATCACCTGCAAAGCAAAAAAGCAGGATGCTGTTGTTTGGTGAGGGTGATTTACACGAAAATGACTACGGACTTACCCACCTTGCGGGGAAACTTTTGACTGAAAATGTGGATAAGCCGCGAATTTTCCATGCGTGTGGTGGAAAAGATCCGTGGCTTATGCAAAATCACATTCTGCGCGATTATTTTACGGCACACCCCGGATTTGATTACACCTATGATGAAATCCCGGAGCTTGGACATGAGTGGAAGTTCTGGAACGAGGAACTGAAAAGATTTCTGGATTTTCTGCACTGGTAAATCAAAAATTTTGAAAACTTTTGACTTATGAATTAAAATGGTATACGCTATAAAGAAGATGTGAGTAATGACACGCAGTAAAACCTTACACTGCGTTTTTGAAAGGGACAAAGGTATGCGGGAAGTTGATGTAAATGAAATTATCAAAAATATTAAGGAAATGTGTATTGAAGCGAATCATTTTCTGTCAAAGGATATGAAAGAAGTGTATGATGCGGCAGCAGTGGAGGAAGAATCTCCTCTAGGCAGACAGATTTTAGGACAGCTTCAGGAAAATCTGCAAATTGCAGGAGAAGACATGATTCCGATTTGTCAGGATACCGGTATGGCGGTTGTTTTTGTTAAAGTCGGACAGGAAGTCCATATCACGGGCGGCGGTCTTACCGATGCGGTCAATGAGGGCGTGCGTCAGGGATACGTTGACGGATATTTAAGAAAATCCGTTGTCAAAGACCCGATTTACCGTGAAAATACTAAGGACAATACACCGGCAGTTATCCATTATGACATCGTGCCGGGTGATAAAGTGGAAATCACCGTTGCGCCAAAGGGCTTTGGCAGTGAAAATATGAGCCGTGTTTTCATGTTAAAACCGGCAGACGGCATTGAAGGTGTGAAAGAAGCAATTTTAACGGCCGTTAAAGATGCAGGTCCGAATGCCTGTCCGCCAATGGTTGTGGGTGTCGGTATCGGCGGTACATTTGAAAAATGTGCATTTTTAGCGAAAAAGGCACTGACCAGAAATCTGCATGAAAAGCCGGAAAAAGAGTATGTCAGAAACTTAGAGGAAGAAATGCTTGAAAAAATCAACCGTTTAGGCATCGGACCGGGTGGACTTGGGGGAACCAAAACGGCGCTGGCAGTCAACATCGAAACCTATCCGACACACATCGCGGGACTTCCGGTGGCAGTTAATATCTGCTGTCACGTCAACCGCCATGTGACACGGACGATATAAAGTATGAAAAATAATGCTGATGCGCGACAAAAGCAAATCTACTTATATGGCAGATGAAAAATCGCCTGCGCGAAATTCTCATCGCCATTTCGCGACAAAGCAGTTCATAAGTTTAGAAATGGAGAAATGCGAAAATCCATAAATCAAAGATTTTCGCATAACAGAATTGTGCCGCAGGCGTCACAATTCTGGATTTATCGCAGAACTGAATAAATTCAGTCCGCGGTTCCTCCGGCATTAAAATGCCTGCAGAAATGGAGAAGAATATGGAAAAGCACATTACTGCCCCGTTGAAGGAATCTGATATTAAAGATTTAAAAGCAGGGGATTATGTATATATTACGGGAACGATTTATACAGCAAGAGATGCTGCGCATAAAAGAATGTATGAAACAATCGGCGAACATAAGGAACTGCCGATAAAGATGCAGGATACGGTGATTTATTATATGGGACCGTCACCGGCAAGACAGGGACGACCAATCGGTTCGGCAGGACCGACAACGGCAAGCAGAATGGATAAGTATGCGCCGACCCTGTTAGATCTCGGTTTAAAGGGAATGATTGGAAAGGGAAGGCGCTCCCAGGCAGTCAAGGATGCCATTGTGCGGAACAAGGCCGTTTACTTTGCGGCAATCGGCGGTGCGGGGGCACTGCTTTCACAGCGCATAAAATCATCTGAGGTCATAGCTTATGATGACCTTGGAACAGAAGCCATCCGCAGACTGGAGGTTGAAGATTTCCCGGTTATTGTGGTCATTGACAGTGAAGGAACAGACCTTTACGAACAGGCTGCAAAAAAATATTGCAAATAAGTTGATAAATGATATTGACAAACAGATATTTCTTTGGTATTCTAATATTCGTGTTTAACACATTATATGATTTGTAACAGAATCTGGAGAAATACTCAAGAGGCTGAAGAGGCGCCCCTGCTAAGGGTGTAGGTCGGGCAACCGGCGCGAGGGTTCAAATCCCTCTTTCTCCGCTGACTAGAAATGCTACGGACTTTCGGGTTCGTAGCATTTTCAGTTTATACAAATAAATAGAAGTCAGAATGGAAATAAGTATGAAAGAAAAGATTAAAGCACTGCTGACGGATTCCATGTGGAGTATTGCAGGATTAATGTTAATGAACGTTGTTGTTCAGTTTTTAGTTTATCCGGTGTGGAACAACCACCTTGGCAGTGAAGAATACGGAAACATTTTATATCTGATATCAATTATGAACATTATCGCTATTTCTGTCGGCAGTGCATGTAATTATGCCCGGATGACAGAGAGCGCGACAAAGGATACATGGAATATCAATTACAATATTATTCTTATGGCATCCTCTGTAATCGTGATTCCGGTAATGCTCATCATTGTAAAGTTCTGCGGCGTTCCGATGACAGTGACTGAAGCGGTTACATTTTTAATTCTTACGATTCTTACAATGTGGCGCTTTTATGCGGATGTGGAGTACAGGCTGCATCTGAATTACAAAGGTTACTTTTTATATTACCTTTTTATCAGTATCGGATATTTAATCGGTATTGTGTTATTTAAAGTAACCGGTATGTGGGCATTGGCATTAATTCCGGGAGAAATCGCAGGACTCATAATGGTTTTTGCCAAAGGTTCTGTTTTCAAAAAGGATACAGAATTTTCAAAAGAATCATTTAAAGAAGTTTTTAAAGTTGTTATCGTTTTAATTATCACAGATATCATTTCCAATATCGTATTTAACGGTGAC
>PVML01017717.1_pt1:177500-224327 | contig 224327 bp, 176 predicted proteins | sample 1853371 | NCBI WGS metagenome assembly PVML01 (sample SAMN08533508, study PRJNA380276) | Human gut metagenome, whole genome shotgun sequencing project. | isolation source: participant 1, chromium library | host: Homo sapiens | collected 2017
GCACGAGATAAGTTGGGTGGTCAAAAGGGAAAGAGCCCAGACCCACAGCTAAGGTCCCAAAGTGCGTGTTAAGTGGAAAAGGATGTGGGATTTCGAAGACAACTAGGATGTTGGCTCAGAAGCAGCCACACATTAAAAGAGTGCGTAATAGCTCACTAGTCGAGAGGTCCTGCGCCGAAAATGTCCGGGGCTGAAACACGACACCGAAGCTTGGGAATCCTACGGGATTGGTAGAGGAGCATTGAAGACGGGACGAAGCGTAACCGTAAGGATACGTGGACTGTCTTGAAGAGAGAATGCCGGAATGAGTAGCGAGAATGAAGTGAGAATCTTCATGGCCGAATATCTAAGGTTTCCAGGGTAAAGCTGATCTGCCCTGGGTAAGTCGGGACCTAAGGCGAGGTCGAAAGACGTAGCCGATGGACAACAGGTTGAAATTCCTGTACTGCATTAAATCAGAACTGTGGGGACACAGAAGGAAGGCATGAGCCGGAAAAGGAAAATCCGGTGCAAGCATGGGAGGGGTATGACAGGCAAATCCGTCATGCAACTTGAGAATGTGACGCGGAGCGAACAAAAGTAGCGAAGCATGCTTACCGGCTGTCGAGAAAAGCCGCTATTGTGTTTAATGTACCCGTACCGTAAACCGACACAGGTGGATGAGGAGAGAATCCTAAGGCCGGCGGGAGAAGCATTGTTAAGGAACTCGGCAAAATGACCCCGTAACTTCGGGAGAAGGGGTGCTCTTAGAAATAAGAGCCGCAGAGAATTGGCCCAAGCAACTGTTTAGCAAAAACACAGGTCTATGCAAAACCGAAAGGTGAGGTATATGGGCTGACGCCTGCCCGGTGCTGGAAGGTTAAGAGGAGAGGTCAGAGCAATCGAAGCCTTGAATTTAAGCCCCAGTAAACGGCGGCCGTAACTATAACGGTCCTAAGGTAGCGAAATTCCTTGTCGGGTAAGTTCCGACCCGCACGAAAGGCGTAATGATTTGGGCACTGTCTCGACAATGCACCCGGTGAAATTGAAATACCAGTGAAGATGCTGGTTACCTGCGCCAGGACGGAAAGACCCCATGGAGCTTTACTCCAGTTTGATACTGGGATTCGGTATTGCATGTACAGGATAGGTGGGAGGCTGTGAAGCGATGACGCCAGTTGTCGCAGAGCCGCTGTTGGGATACCACCCCTGCAGTACTGGGTTTCTAACCTGCGGCCGTAATCCGGCCGGGGGACAATGTCTGACGGGGAGTTTGACTGGGGCGGTCGCCTCCGAAAGGGTATCGGAGGCGCTCAAAGGTTCCCTCAGAATGGTTGGAAACCATTCGAAGAGTGCAAAGGCAGAAGGGAGCTTGACTGCGACACCGACGGGTGGAGCAGGTACGAAAGTAGGACTTAGTGATCCGGTGGTATGAAAGTGGGATTGCCATCGCTCAACGGATAAAAGCTACCCTGGGGATAACAGGCTTATCACTCCCAAGAGTTCACATCGACGGAGTGGTTTGGCACCTCGATGTCGGCTCATCGCATCCTGGGGCTGTAGTAGGTCCCAAGGGTTGGGCTGTTCGCCCATTAAAGCGGTACGCGAGCTGGGTTCAGAACGTCGTGAGACAGTTCGGTCCCTATCCGGCGTGGGCGTAGGATATCTGAGAGGAGCTGTCCTTAGTACGAGAGGACCGGGATGGACTGACCTCTGGTGGACCGGTTGCACTGCCAAGTGCATGGCCGGGTAGCCAAGTCGGGACGGGATAAACGCTGAAGGCATCTAAGCGTGAAGCCCCCCTCAAGATGAGATATCCCATAACGTAAGTTAGTAAGACCCCTTGAAGACGACGAGGTAGATAGGTGAAAGGTGGAAGCACGGTGACGTGTGGAGCTGATTCATACTAATAGGTCGAGGGCTTAACCGAAGAGGTTAGGTTTGTAATGAAACACAACGAGATAGAACGAGAGTTATCTTTAAAGGTAATCGGATGAAAAATTATTATGAAATGTACTTTACAAATGTTAAAGTATCTGATATATTTAATGTGCAGTTTTGAAGGAACAGTCCTTCATAGCTTTTTAAGCGATTGGCCTGGTGGCTCAGCTGGTTAGAGCGCCGCCCTGTCACGGCGGAGGTCGTGGGTTCGAACCCCATCCGGGTCGCTTTACAATTTAATATTGTATTTTTGTATATTATGGGATCTTAGCTCAGCTGGGAGAGCATCTGCCTTACAAGCAGAGGGTCACAGGTTCGAGCCCTGTAGGTCCCATCATATGCCGACATGGCTCAATGGCAGAGCAGCTGATTTGTAATCAGCAGGTTGTTGGTTCGACTCCGACTGTCGGCTTTTTATTGACGATATTTTATCTCAATAATATTAGGGCGGATTCCCGAGTGGCCAAAGGGGACAGACTGTAAATCTGCTGGCTATGCCTTCGAAGGTTCGAATCCTTCTCCGCCCATTCAGTTTTACTTTTTAAGAATAAACTGATTTTGTGTAACATATAATGTTGTGTATCAATTAAATAACGCGGGGTAGAGCAGTTCGGAAGCTCGTCGGGCTCATAACCCGAAGGTCACAGGTTCAAATCCTGTCCCCGCTACTACGCCTAGATAGCTCAGTCGGTAGAGCAGAGGACTGAAAATCCTCGTGTCGCTGGTTCGATTCCGGCTCTAGGCACTATATGAATGGACTCAGTTCTTTTAAGAATTGAGTCCTTTTTTGCAATAAAATATAATAATAAAAATTTTTACAAAAAACTATTTCAATAAAACAATACGTATAATATAATAGATGGTGTTATATTTTAAAAATTATAAAAGAAAGATTACATAAAGACAATTTTATTCGATATATACGAGGTATAGATTATTTATGAGCAAAGGTAATATTAATTATAAATATTTGAGAAGAAGGAAAAGTTGGTTTCGCAGAAATATTCCGCTGGTTATAATGTGGGCAGTTATTGCTGTAGTGGTTATTGTGCTTGGGATTATTGGTTCAATGAAGCTTTTTGGATATGGAATTTTTAAGAATAAAAATAATGATGATAAAAAAGTACAGACTGTAACCGAAACGGAGGAGACAACGGCGGCAAGAGAGGTGGTATGGATTGATGATAAAGAGACTGCTTCAAAAGTTGTAAGTTATACACCACCTGCAGATGCGGCTTTTCCATATTTTATTAAGGTCAACAGAGCAGCAAACTGTGTAACTGTTTATGGAATTGACGGAAAAGGTGAGTATACGGTTGCGGTTAAGGCATTTGCAGCATCTTGTGGACGCGAAGGCAACGAGACAATAACAGGAGAAAATTTTACAACTTCTGATAAATACGAATGGGGGCTTATGGTTGACAGCACATATGGACATTACGTTGTAAGAATAAGTGGTCCATATCTGTTTCATTCAGTACCATATTTTTCAGCTACGGGTTCATCACTTGAGACAGAAGAGTATAATAAGCTGGGTTCAGTTGCATCGCTTGGCTGTATCAGAATGGCAGTCCGCGATGTCAAGTGGATTTATGATAATTGTCCTGCTGGAACAAAAGTTACAATCTATGATGATGCTGCCAATCCGGGACCACTTGGAAAACCTGAAAGTATTAAGATTCCTGTAAACAGTCCTAATGCGGGATGGGATCCAACTGATACAGACCCTGCAAATCCGTGGCTTAAAAACAGTGCAGCTATAACAGGTGCAGCTGATATTACGGTAAAGGTCGGAGAGAAAGCTAATCTTAAAGCCAATGTTCATGCAACAGATACCTGCGGAAATGATATTACAAGCAAAATTATTACGATAGGTCATTATACATTCGACCAGGTCGGAGAATATGACATTAAGTATAAAGTAACAGATGCAATCGGAAGCGTGGCTGAAAAGACGGTTAAGCTTAAAGTTGTTGAGTAAGATAATATGAGAAATTAGCATGAAAATAGCTTTTGATGCAAAAGCGTCTGCGGAATGGAGATTATTATGAGGTGTCCAAAATGTCAAAAAGAAATGGAAACAGGTTATCTTGGATCAAGCGAAAAAGGAATGTTAATTTGGGCGGAGAAAAAATATTTTGATAATAAATTATGTAATTTTTTTACAAAAAGAGATGCATTAAAACATGGTGCCATAAATATACGTGTTGGCAATGGGGTTACAAATGACAGAACAAGAGCGTGGGCTTGCAGAGAATGTAAATTTGTATTGGTTGATTGTAATTAAAACAGAAAGTTTATATGAAAATGGAAGCAGAAAATGCTTCCATTTTTAGTAAGGTGCTGTATATGGAAAATAAAGATTTATATGACCGCCTGAGTGAGCTGGCGGCGGGGGATAATGTCCCGCTTCATATGCCTGGGCATAAGAGAAATACTGATATTTTCAGTATGAGCAATCCGTATGGAATTGATATTACCGAGATTGACGGGTTTGACAATCTGCATAATGCTGACGGAATAATAAAAGAAGATTTTAAAAGAGCGGCGAAGCTGTTCGGGGCTGACGAGACGCTTTTTCTAGTGAACGGAAGCAGTGCAGGAAATATGGCAGCAATATGTGGTGCATCAAAAAAGGGTGATACTGTTATTGTTGCCAGAAATGTGCATTGTTCGGTTAATAATGCGTTGTTTTTAAATGAATTGAATCCTGTATACATATATCCTGAAATTGACGAAATTGGTATATGCACAGGAATAACGAGGGAATCGGTTCGTGCAGCACTTGAAGAACATCCGGAGGCTTGTGAGGTTATTATTACTTCTCCGACATATGAGGGGGTTGTAAGCGACATTAAAGGAATTGCCGAGGAGACTCACAGGTTCGGGGCGGTTCTGATTGTCGATGAAGCACATGGAGCACATTTTAATTTTAACGATAAGTTTCCCGAAAGTGCGGTAAAATGCGGTGCAGATGCAGTTATTCAGAGTATTCACAAGACACTGCCGTCATTTACGCAGACGGCACTTCTTCATCTTAACGGAAATCTTATAGATAAAGACAGGGTGAAGAAATATTGGAATATTTATCAGTCAACAAGCCCGTCATATATATTGATGGCGGGAATTTCAAGGTGTCTTACGTTTCTTGAAGATAATATGTGCGATTCGGTGTCGTCAGGTTATATGGATGAATATGTTTTTAGACTTACAAATTTAAGAAAAGAAATAAAGAAACTTAAATATATAAAGCTGCAGGAAGTCGATGACATTTCTAAAATTGTGCTGGTTGTAAATGACGGAAAAAACCTGTATGATAAATTATTGAATGATTATGGAATACAGCTGGAAATGGCTTCGGTCAATTATTGTATTGCGATGACAAGCGTAGGAGATAAACAGGTATATTATGACAGGTTTATTGAGGCATTGCGGGAACTTGACACGCCGGAAAATGAGTATTCCGGAAGTTATAGTCCGGCACTGGTAAAGGCTGTTGTGGCATTGAATATGTATGAAGCTGACAGCTGCGATAATGAAACTGTCAATATCTGTGAAAGCATTGGGCATATTGCGGCTTCAAATATATGTTTTTATCCGCCGGGAATTAATCTTGTAAATGCAGGTGAGGTTGTGACGCAGGAAGTTATTGATGTTATAAAAGACGGACTTGGACATGGGCTCAGTGCAATCGGAGTTGAGAAAGCGGCAGACGGCAGCACGTTGATTAAATGTGTAAAACAAAGAACAGTATTATGATTAAATGCATAAAACAAGGCTGAAGTAATAGAAATGTCAGGTTAAATATAAAAACAGGAAAAGTAATTATGAATGAAATAGTATTTATAATGGGAAAGAGTGCCAGCGGCAAGGATAGGATTTATCGTGAATTGTCAGAGGATAAGGCACTCGGGCTTAATAAGATTACAATGTATACAACGAGACCGCTAAGAAGCGGTGAGGCTGAAGGCAGGGAATATCATTTTGTTGATGACGATACTGCAAAAAGGCTTGAAAATGAGAACAAAATAATAGAGATACGCTGTTATGATACTGTATTCGGAGTGTGGAAATATTTTACGGCAGATGACGGACAGATTGATTTGGCTTCTGGAAAGCGGTATATTGTAATCGGAACGCTTGAAGCATATGATAAATTCTGTGAGTATTACGGAAATGAGCATATTATGCCGATATATATAGAAGTGGATGACGGAGTCAGGCTCATAAGGGCTGTAAAACGCGAGATGGAGCAGGAAAATCCGCATTACGAGGAACTTTGCAGAAGATTTCTGGCAGATGCAAAGGATTTTTCGGAGGAAAATATCCGTAAATCCGGTATAACAAGACGATTTGCTAATAATGGAGAATTTGATGACTGTGTTGATGAAATCAGGCAGGCGTTAAAAGAGTTGGTTTATGAATAAGGATGTGATATAATATGGATATCAAGGTAAATGATGTAGCAAAGACACAGCAGGTTGAGACAAAGCAGGCAGAAAAGCCACATGATGATTCTTTTAAATTTACACTGATTAGCAATATTGAGGAAAAAGACCTTCAGGAAAAGCTGAGAGGCATGATGGAGGATATAACTGAGCAGGGTAATAAGATTGCAAAGCACATGGATATTAAGGATATGAAGAAGTACCGTGAGCTTGTAAAAGGTTTTATGAATGAGGTAACATCGAGGTCTCATCAGTTTTCAAGAGAAAATTTTCTTGACAGAAGAGGAAGACACAGAGTGTATGGCATTGTCAAGCTTGTGGACAAGAATCTTGATGATCTGGCGTCGGAGCTTATGAAAGATGAGAAAGATCACCTTGCCATTGTCGGAAAGGTTGATGATATAAGAGGATTGCTGCTGGATATTTCAATGTAAATAAGAATTTTAAAATAAAAAATTTTTAGATAAAAATCCGGGAAATTGCAGGGCAGCAGAAAGAGGAACAGGAATGAGTACGTTTGCAGATATTTATGGACATGATAAGATAAAAGAGCATTTGCAAAAGAGCATAGAGCTGGATAAGGTTTCCCATGCATATATTTTTAATGGAGGACTTGGTGCCGGCAAAAAGACAATTGCAAAGTTATTTGCAAAGACACTCCAGTGTGAAAAGCATGGCATAGAGCCATGTAATGAATGTCATTCCTGCATACAGGCAGACAGTTCAAACCAGCCTGATATTATCTGGATAAGACATGAAAAACCGGGCAGTATCGGTGTTGATGATATAAGAGAGCAGCTTATAGGTGATATGCAGATAAAGCCTTACAGCAGCAGATATAAGATTTATATTATTGATGAGGCGGAAAAACTTACAGTACAGGCACAGAATGCCCTGTTAAAGACTATTGAAGAGCCGCCGGCGTATGGTATTGTTATTATGCTTACGACAAATGCGGATATATTTTTACAGACAATTTTGTCAAGATGTGTAAGACTTGATTTTAAGCCGGTTGCGGATGAACTTGTAGTTAAGTATCTCAAAGACAATTATGATGTTACAGACTACGAGACTAAGTTTGCGGCAGCTTTTGCACAAGGAAATATAGGACGTGCTGTTACGATTGTTACATCAGGTGATTTTGCCAAGCTTAAAGACGAAGTTCTGCATGTTGTGCGTTATGCACAGGAGATGACTGTGTCAGAGATTATGGCTGAAGTCAAGAATATTGCCAATTATAAACTTACAATTGATGATTATCTTGACCTTATGGCTATGTGGTATCGTGATGTGTTGGTATTTAAGAGTACCAATGATGTTAATCCGGTTATTTTTAAGGATGAACTGTCGCAGATTAAAAGTCAGGCATCACATTTTTCTTATGAGGGATTGCAGGATATACTCAATTCAATAGATAAGGTTAAGATTCGTCTTAAAGCAAATGTCAATTTTGATTTGGTTATTGAGCTTTTAATTATGGCGATAAAGCAGGCGGTATAGAAGTATTAGATATAGAGAATGGAGATTTATAGATGACAAAGGTTATTGGTGTTCGTTTCAGACGTGCCGGAAAGATTTATTTCTTTGCACCGGGAAAGTATACGGATATTTCGGAAGGAGATCATGTTATTGTTGAGACAGCAAGGGGCGTTGAATATGGCAATGTTGTTCTTGGAATACGTGATGTTGAATATGAGAAGGTTATACAGCCTTTGAAAGCGGTTATCCGTGTTGCAACACCTGAGGATGATGCAAGAGAGGCAAAGAACAGAGAGAAAGAAAAGGAAGCCTTTAAAATTTGTCTTGAAAAGATTGCAAAGCATAAGCTTGCAATGAAACTTATAAAGGTAGAGTATACATTTGATAATAATAAAATACTATTTTATTTTACAGCAGACGGAAGAATTGATTTCAGGGAGCTTGTAAAGGATTTGGCTTCTGTTTTCAAAACAAGAATAGAGCTTAGACAGATTGGTGTCAGGGATGAGGCAAAGATTCGCGGCGGAATCGGTGCATGTGGAAGACCATTATGTTGTGCAACATATATGCCTGAATTTATTCCGGTTTCTATCAAGATGGCAAAAGAACAGAATCTTTCGCTTAATCCGACAAAGATTTCAGGTGTTTGCGGACGACTTATGTGTTGTCTCAAAAATGAAGAAGAGGCATATGAAGATTTGAACAGCAGACTTCCGGCTGTCGGAGATTTTGTTACAACTTCAGATAAGCTGAAAGGTGAGGTTACAAGTGTTAATGTTCTTCGCCAGAGAGTTAAAGTTACTGTAACTCTTGATGGTGATGAAAAGGAAATCCGTGAATATCCGGTATCTGAACTGAAGTTTAAGTTAAGACGCAAAAATGATAAAGTCCAGATTAATGACAAGGAACTCAAGGAACTTGAAGAACTGGAGAGAAAGGAAGGTCAGTCTCATATTACAGATGAATGATGTAATTAGTGAAAACGAACGTATAGACGACCTGCAATGCAAAGGATATAGATTAATTCAGAATACGGCGTGTTTTTGCTTCGGCATGGACGCCGTGTTGTTATCTTCATTTGCCACAGCGGGGAAAAATGCCAGTGTGCTTGATTTGTGCAGTGGAAATGGTGTTATTCCGATTCTCATGCACGCTAAGAATCCGCAGACAAAGTATGTAGGAATAGAAATTCAGGATGTGGCATTTAATCTGGCACAAAGAAATGCCAGTCTTAATAATATAAGCGGTGATGTATTATTTGTGCAGGGAAATATTAAAGAAATAAAGAGTCTTACTGAAGGCAGATTATTTGATGTAGTTACGACTAATCCGCCATATATGACGGAAAAGCATGGGATTGTGAATCCTGAAAGTGCAAAGGCGATTGCAAGGCACGAATTGCTATGTAATCTTGATGATGTTGTCAAGGCGGCAGCAGACAGCTTAAAGGTGCATGGCAGATTTTTTATGGTACACAGGCCAAAGCGTCTTGTTCAGATTTTTGACTCAATGACATCACATGGACTTGAGCCTAAACGTATAAGAATGGTTCATCCGTATGATGACAAAGCTGCTAATATGGTGCTGATTGAAGCTGTTAAGGGCGGAAAGCCGCAGCTTGATGTCGAACCGCCGCTGATTGTATACAACCATGACGGAAGCTACACGCAGGAACTTTTGAAAATGTATGGAGATAATGCTGATGAATGAATATGAAAATAAAGGAAGACAGGGAATTTTATACCTTTGTGCAACACCGATAGGCAATCTTGAAGATATAACATTCCGTGTTCTCAGGACACTGAAAGAGGTTGATTTGATTGCGGCGGAGGATACGAGGAATTCAATGAAGCTTTGTAATCATTTTGATATTAAGACGCCTCTTACAAGCTATCATGAATTTAATAAGTATGACAAAGCAAAAGTTCTTGTTGATAAATTAAGAGCAGGAGCGGACATTGCAGTTATAACAGATGCCGGAACACCGGGAATATCTGACCCCGGAGAAGAACTTGTAAAACAGTGCCATGAAGCGGGAATTACAGTGACGTCACTTCCGGGACCGGCAGCATGTGTGACAGCACTTACTATGTCGGGGCTGCCGACAAGAAGATTTTGTTTTGAAGCATTCCTGCCGTCGGACAAGCAGGAGAGAAGAGATGTTATTTCTGAGCTTGAAAATGAGACAAGAACCATGATTATATATGAGGCACCTCACCGCCTGAAAAAGACACTTGCTGAACTTACAGAAGTTTTTGGGGCAGACAGGAGACTTTCCGTATGCAAGGAACTTACAAAACGCCATGAAAATGTATTTCTTACGACATTTGGAGAGGTTGTGGAATTTTATGAAAATAATGAGCCACGCGGAGAATACGTCCTTGTGATTGAAGGAAAATCGCGTGATGACATAAAAAAGGAGCAGCAGACACAGTGGGAAAGCATGAGTATTGTTGAGCATGTTGACAAATATATTGCCGATGGAATGGATAAAAAGGAAGCAATGAAAGCTGCGGCAAAGGACAGAGGAATATCTAAAAGGGAGGTTTATAACGAGTATGTCAAATGAAAATTCACAAAAATTTAAAATAGGCTGCCATTTATCGGCATCTAAAGGTTTTCTTAATATGGGAAAAGAGATTGTTGCACTCGGTGGCAATACTTTTCAGTTTTTTACAAGAAATCCGCGAGGCGGTGCAGCAAAAGATATTGACGAAAAGGATGTTGAAGCATTTAAAAAGTTTGCGGATGAGAACGGAATTGAAGTTATTCTTGCACATGCACCGTATACATTAAATGCATGTTCGGCAGATGAGTCAATCAGGGATTTTGCAAAGCGTACATTTGCGGATGATCTGGCAAGAATGGAGTATGTACCGGGAAATCTTTATAATTTTCATCCGGGAAGCCATGTAAAACAGGGCGTTGAGACAGGTACAGAGTATATCGTAGAGATGCTTAACGAGACAATTAAAGAATCACAGACAACTACTGTGCTTCTTGAGACTATGGCTGGCAAGGGCTCCGAGATTGGAAGAACATTTGAAGAATTGAGAGCAATTATAGATAAGGTTGAACTTAATTCGCATCTTGGTGTATGCCTTGATACATGCCATGTTTACGATGCGGGATACGATATAGTCGGAAATCTTGATAATGTCATTAAAGAATTTGATGATGTGATAGGTCTTTCAAGACTTAAAGCCATTCATATCAATGATTCAAAGAACCCTTTTGCAAGCCATAAGGACAGACATGAAAAGATTGGTGAGGGGTCTATAGGAAAAGATGCGTTTGAGGCGATTATCAATCACCCTGCACTTATTAATCTTCCGTTTTATCTTGAAACACCGAATGACGCTGCCGGCTATGCGGCAGAAATTGCACTTTTAAAATCTTTAAGAAAATAAATCTTTATGAATATAGCCGCTGGTGTACAGCAGATGACCGCCGGACAGCAGACAGCCGCCAGAGTCCATATTTACATGAGACTCTGGCGGCTGATTTATCAAATACCAAACTTTGGGAGATATTTTTCATCACCGGATTGATGGTTTATTATTATTGTTCGTATTGTCTGATAAAGATAAGGTTTTAAAGTTTCAACGTCTACAGGTTCTTTGTTAATTATGGCACTGTATGTCGTTGAACTGACAAGTTCGATTATCTGGAAAATCATTATTTCTGGATTTTCTATTTTCTCATCACTCTCATCTATCATTTTATAAAAAACGTCCTGAAAATTGACATTTTCGGGAGCAACATTTTTGGTCAGAGCCTGTTTGAATATTCCCCAGCTCAGATTCTTGGAAATAAAAGCAAGCAATGACTGATTCTGAGATAATTCATTAATTATATAATCAACTATAAATATAATCTGGTCTATAAAATCAACCTTTTTTGTCTGAATCTGATATTCGTCAAGAGCAGTCTTGGCTTTTCCGAAAAGCTTGCTTGATTCGTGTGAAATCAGTTTATTTCTTATATCATATTTATCTTTAAAATACAGATAAAATGTTCCTTTTGCAATTCCGGCAGCCTTTGAAATCTCGGCAATTGATGTTTTATTTACGCCTTTTGTTGTAAAAAGTTCATATGCTGTATTTAAAAGGGACGTCTGTTTTTGCAGTTTGTTAAGTTCTATTTTACCCATGTTAATACGCCTCGTAAATTGAATGTCTTTTGTGCATAATAACGCAATTATATTTTTTTGTCAAATAAATGACCAAAAGTCATAAAATTTTTATAAACAATATTGACTGATGGTCATTTTGTGCTATAATGTGCAACGAAAGAAAGAAATGACCATTAGTCATAAATAAGAATGGAGGAAGACAATGGAAAAATTAGGAAGAGGAATTGTCAAGGCGAGAATTCCTATTTTGGTTATCAGTATTCTGCTTCTGATTCCTGCGGCTCTGGGTTATATCAATACCCGTGTTAATTATGATATTCTTTATTATCTGCCAAAGGAAATCGATACAATGCAGGGTCAGGATATTCTGCTTGACGAGTTTCAAAAAGGTGCTTATGCGATTGTTGTGGTTGACGGTATGCATGGACGTGAGCTTACAAAGCTTGAAGATAAGATTGAAAATGTTGACCATGTTGCAAAGCTTATTTCTTATAACAGTATCGTAGGTGGAGATATTCCGCTTGAGATGATACCGGAAAAGTTAAGAAGTCAGTTTTACAACAGTGACAAAGATTCAACGATGCTTGCGATTTTCTTTGATGATACAACATCAAGCGATGGTACTATGAATGCGATTAAGGAAATCCGTAAGGTTACAGACGGTCAGTGCTTTATAAGCGGTATGTCGGCAGTCGTAACAGATACAAAGACTCTTTCAGAAAAAGAGACACCTATTTATGTATTGATTGCAGTTATACTTGCCTGCATAGTATTGGCATTATTCATGGATTCATTCCTTGTTCCGGTATTCTTCATGTTAAGTATCGGTATCGCAATTGTTTACAACCTCGGTTCTAATTATTTTATGGGTGAGGTTTCATATATTACAAAAGCACTTGCGGCTGTTCTTCAGCTAGGTGTAACACTTGACTATTCAATTTTCTTATGGCACAGCTACAAGGAAATGAAAGAAGAGTATGGTGATGACCATAAAGAAGCTATGGCACATGCGATTGCAAGTACAATTACATCTGTTGTAGGTTCATCAATTACAACAGTTGCCGGATTTATAGCACTTTGCTTTATGAGTTTTACACTTGGTATGGATCTTGGTGTTGTAATGGCTAAGGGTGTTGTATTCGGTGTTATATGTTGTGTAACAGTTCTTCCGTCACTTATTCTTACATTTGATAAAGCACTTGAAAAGACAATGCATAGAGAGATTCTTCCGGCAAGATTTGATAAGCTGGCAGGATTCATTGTAAATCATGCATGGATATTTATTGTTATATTCGTTGCATTATTAGGACCGGCAATTTACGGTTATCAGCATACAAACGTATATTATGATTTGTCAGAGACACTTCCTGCAAATCTTGATTGCTCAATTGCAAACAAAAAACTTGAAGAGAACTTTGATGTAAATTCAATTTATATGATTCTTGCAGATTCAGAATTGAATTCAAAAGACGCAAATAAGATGATGACAGAGATTAAAGATCTTGACGGTGTAACATTTGCTCTTGGTCTTGATTCTGCAATAGGTAACGAGATTCCTAAGGAACTTATACCTGAGAGTTTAAAGTCAGAACTTGTAAGTGATAAGCATCAGATTATGATGGTTGGTTCAGATTACAAGGTTGCATCAGATGAAATTAATAACCAGATTACAACTATTCAGGATATTGCAAAGAAATATGATTCGACATCAATGGTTATTGGTGAAGCACCTTGTACAAAGGATCTGATTACAATTACAGATACAGACTTTAAGCGGGTAAGTGCTGTTTCAATCGGTGCGATTGTTGTTATTATTCTTTTGGTATTTAAGTCAATTTCACTTCCTGTTGTTCTTGTAGCAGCGATTGAATTTGCAATTTTCATTAATATGGGACTTCCATATTACCTCGGAACAACAATACCATTTATTGCATCAGTTGTTATTGGTACAATTCAGCTTGGTGCAACAGTCGATTACGCTATTTTGATGACTACAAGATATAAGAGAGAAAGATTTGCGGGAGCTACAAAGAAAGAAGCTATTACAACAGCACTTTCAACATCAATTCCGTCAATCATCGTAAGTGCCCTCGGATTCTTCGCGGCTACGTTCGGTGTTGGTCTTATCTCAAGTGTTGATATGATTGGTTCTCTTTGTTCACTTATGGCAAGAGGTGCTATTGTAAGTATGATAGTTGTTATATTTGTACTTCCATCATTTTTTGTACTTCTTGATAAGATTATTATTCATACAAGTATGGGATTTATCGATAAATCAAAAAAGCAGGCTTAAAACTACCGGCTGTAAGTTCCGGGAACTAGGATTGAATGGAGGATAATTATATTATGATTAAAAAAAGATTGTTTAAATTTACATCTGTATTCATGTGTGCTGCAATGATGGCTGTAAGTTTTGCAGCATGCGGCACTAATACAGCAAGTGTTAATGATACAAATTCAGTTGCTTACGAGCAGTCAAAGTCAGGTGACGCTGAGAGCACATTGGAAAGTATCATAAACGACCAGCTTCTTGGAGCATCTAAGTCAAATGTTTCAACAGTAAGCAAAGAAAACAGCAAGGAAGAGACAGTATATGTATTTGCTGATGCATCAGGCAGGCAGAGCAAACTCCTTGTAAATGAAAAACTTAAAAATGCAACAAATCAGAAGACTATTTCTGATGTATCTAATCTTAAAAACATAAGTAACTTAAACGGTGATGAGACATTTACAGCAAGCGGATCTAAGCTCAGCTGGGCAGCAGACGGTAACAGCATCACATATCAGGGAACTTCAGATGAAGCGACACCTGTTACAATGAAGGTTACATATTACCTTGACGGCAAAGAGATTTCGGCAGACCAGCTTGCTGGCAAGAGCGGTAAGGTAAAGATTCGTTTTGATTATACAAATAACCTTAAAAAGACTATTACAGTAAACGGCAAGTCAAAACAGGCATATGTACCGTTTACAATGATTACGGGAATGATGCTTCCGAATGATAATTTCAGCAATGTTGAAGTTACAAATGGTAAGGTTGTAGAGGCTTCAGACAGCAATGTTGTTGTAGGTATTACAATGCCGGGTCTTAAAGACAGCCTTAACATAAACTTTGACGGAAAGAAAGCAGACCTTGATATTCCTGAATATTTTGAGGTTAGTGCTGATGTTACTGATTTTTCACTTGATATGACACTTTCTGTAGCAACATCAAATCTTCTTACAGATGCAAATCTTGATGATATTAATCTTAATGATTTAAACAGCCAGATTAACACACTGTCAGATGCGGGAAATCAGCTTGCAGACGGTGCAACAACACTATCTGATGGTATTGCACAGCTTCAGTCAAATGTTCCTGATTTAACAAGCGGTGTTGCACAGCTTGATGATGGTGCAGGCACTCTTCAGAGTGGTCTTAGCCAGTATACGGACGGTGTTGCAAGTGCGGCAGATGGCGTTGCAGCTCTTGATGCAGGTGCTAACCAGCTTTCATCAGGTATCAATGCACTTTCTGATACATTCAAGAGTCAGATTTTAACAGGTGTTGCACAGCTTGCCGATGGTGCAGATGCACTTGTGGGCGGAATACAAAATCAGCTTATACCGGGTGCAAATACACTCAGTGCAGGCATTGATAAGCTGTCTGTAACTCTTAACGGTTCATTTAGCCAGATTAAGTCAAATGCAGATACATATGGTGTTAAGTATCAGACAGCACTCACATCTGCTAAGACACTTGAGACTGCAGCCACAACAACATTACCGAATGGTGCAACGCTTAATGATATACTTACACAGGTTGGGCAGCTTGCAGGCGGTGTTGATATGACAATAAAGACAGCAACAGATTTGTCAGGTGATTTGGCAGATGAGTCAAATGTGACAGCATTATTTACTAAATATATCACAGCTTACACGGCGGCAGTTAAGCTTGATACTTTAAGTGCATATAATACAGCTATAAAGGCACAGCTTGACACAGTAAATGGTACAATAAGCCAGATAACAGGCGGTGCATATAAAAAGCTTGATTCATTATACACAGCAGAGATGGGACTTCTTCTTCAGGCAGTAAGCAACGGAGGGGTGTATACAGCATTAAATACTGTATACAATACAGCAACACAGACAGTAGACCCAGAAACGGGATATAACCTTTCTCAAAGCCTTGAAGCACTTTCAAATGGTGCTAAACAGCTTATAGGAGGTCTTGGCCAGATTAAGGATGGAGCAGGTCAGATTAGTTTAGGTGCTAAGAAGTTAAAGATGGGCATCGGCTCATTTGATGAACTTAATCCTGCGGCTGAAACAGTGTGCTCAGCACTTTATAAGCTTCAGGCAGGCGGCAGCCAGCTTACAGGCGGTACTAAGCAGTTAGGCGATGGTCTTTCAACTCTCAAGTCAAATAATGAAACACTTAATTCAGGTGCATCAGCATTAAAGGCGGGTACATCACAGCTTAGAAGTGCATCAGCTACACTTGCTGATGGCGTTGACCAGCTTGCAGAAGGTTCAATCACATTGAAAGACGGTATGATTGAATTCAATGAAACAGGCGTTCAGAAGCTTGCAAATCTTGTTAAGAACGACGCACAGGATGCAGTCGATACAATCAAGAAGATTGTAGAATTAGGTAATGATTACCAGTCATTTGCAGGTAAATCTGATGATGTTAAGGGAACTGTCAAGTTCATATATAAGACTGAAGGAATCACAAAATAATTGATTCCGGAAAGTAACAAAAGGCTTATAAATAAATTGATTTTATAATTGACACCCCGAAAGACTTATGATATTCTCTATGAGTTGCCCCATAGTAAATTAAAGGTCTTTTGGGGTGATGTAATGCGACATCAGATATCCGAGTGTTCGAGACCTTCCACTCGTAAAACAAAACTAAAGGAGAAAATTTAATATGAAAAACAAAAAGGCTGTGTTTATTACACAAGGTGCAGTTATTGCTGCGATTTACGTAGTGCTTGTCATTGTTTTTGACTATTGGAGCTTTGGCCCGATACAGTTCAGGGTTGCAGAAGCATTGACAATACTCCCATACTTTACACCGGCGGCTATACCGGGATTGTTTATCGGCTGTCTCATCGCTAACATACTTGGCGGAGCAGTAATCTGGGATATTGTATTCGGAAGCATTGCAACACTTATTGGTGCAGTTGGTACATATTTGCTTCGTAAAAACAAATGGATTGCCCCTCTTCCTCCAATTATTGCCAACACAATTATAGTACCATGGGTATTAAAATATGCGTATGGCAGTGAGGGAATGATTCCATTCTTTATGCTTACGGTAGGTGGCGGAGAGATTATTGTATGTGGTATTCTCGGTATGCTTCTTCTGTTTGCATTGAATAAATACAGACATCAGATATTCAAAGATTTATAAAATTAAATATTTAAAAGTCTAAAACCCCCGGCGGTCAGTAAGTGCTGACTACCGGGGGTAATTTTTACTGTTTTTTAATATCTTTTTCTAGTTTACGCACATCTTTTTCTATTTCGGGAACATCTTCTTTTATAAACATAATCATAAAACTTACAAATAAGAGTCCACATGAAACCCAGATGGTACGCATGTTAAATAACTTAATGAAATATCCGCCAAGTCCTGCACCAATTGCAAACATTATGATAATAGCCCAGTAACAAAGCGATTTATGAAGGATTTTTTTATCCTTTGTTTTAACGTATGCACAAAGTGATTCAACACCGCTTCTCATATTGCCGATGCACATTGTACTTGCAAATGCATATCCGTTTACTTTTCTGAATGCCTGTACCTGCATTGCACATGAAAATGAAACAATTGCGTTGGCAAGAAGATTCCATTCCAGAGGCAGGAAACCTACCACAAAAAGAAGAATTATTTCATTGAGAACCACAAGCTGCCGCCAATGGAATTTTTGAATTTTACGGTATTTGATGTGTACGAATTCCGAGAAGGCAATGCCAAAAGCAAAAAATACAAGCGGCACAAGATAATGAAGTGCAAGATGCCAGTTCTTTTCTGCAATGCTCTGGCTTAACAAAACAATGTTTCCTGTCTGTGCATTGGCAAATACTTTTCCACGGAATATGTATGTGTATGCGTCCTGTAGACCACCTGAAACTGATAAAAATGCAGCGGTTAAGAATGAGTCAGACATCTGTCCGTGTATTTTGTGTTTCATTTTATATTCCTCCGTAAAGTGTTTTTTTGGTAATGTTTTAACATTATAACACTTTTTGACCGGTAAGTGGGTCGGTAATTTCAAGTAAGGCCATAATTACTGCCATACGTACATATTTTCCGTTCTGTACCTGCTTGAAATATGCAGCACGGTTGTCGTCATCAACGTCTGTTGATATTTCATCAACTCTTGGAAGTGGGTGTAAAACCGGCATATCAGGCTTGGCAAGATTAAGTTTTTCACGGTTGAGAATATATGTATCTTTGAGGCGTAAGTATTCATCTTCGCTAAAAAAACGTTCCTTTTGTACTCGTGTCATATAGAGTACATCAAGCTTAGGAAGTGTTTCTTCAAGGCTTGAAACCTCATAATATTCTGAATTATAAGGTTTTAATGTGTCTTCTATTGTATATGCGGGCACTTTTAATTCATCTGGAGAGATAAAGTAAAAACGGTTGTTTTTGTAACGCACAAGACTGTTTACGAGTGAGTGTACAGTTCGTCCGAATTTTAAGTCGCCGCAGAATCCGATAGTAATATTATCAAGATGACCTTTCAGTTGTCTTATGGTCATTAAATCGATGAGAGTCTGTGTCGGGTGATTATGTCCGCCATCACCGGCATTTATTACAGGAATTGAAGAATACATTGATGCAACCAGCGGAGCACCTTCTTTTGGATGTCTCATTGCAATAATATCGGCGTAGCAGCTTACAACGCGGGAAGTATCGGCAACTGTTTCACCTTTGCTTGCACTTGACATTTCAGCACCGGCGAATCCGATTACCTGACCGCCGAGACTGAGCATTGCTGATTCAAATGACAGACGTGTTCTTGTACTTGGCTCATAAAAGAGTGTTGCAATTCTTTTTCCGTCGGCAACATGGCTGTAGGCATCAGGATTTTGTTTGATTCTGTCAGCAAGATCTAATAAATTTTTAGTTTCTTCAAGTGTAAAATCAAGTGGGTCAATTAAGTGTCTCATAACCATTCTCCCTTTGTTAAATATTGATTTCGTTCAGCTCCTACAGAAATAAACTGAATTTCATGATTCAAAAGATGTTCAAGAGTTTCAATGTATTTTCTTGCATTTTCAGGCAGCTCTTCATATTTCCTGCATTTTGAAATGTCAGTATTCCAGCCAGGAAGCATTTGGATGACAGGAGTCATGCTGTCTAAATCGTCTAACGGGTCAAATTCCGTTATGATTTCATCGTTTAATTTATATGATGTGATTACCGGAATTTCATCCATATGGCTTAATACATCGAGTTTTGTGAGTGCGATTTTATCAGCATTCTGGCATTTCAGACCATAAGCAGAGGCTACGGCGTCAAATGGACCGACACGGCGAGGACGTCCTGTTGCAGCACCGTATTCACCGCCGGATTTTCTTAGTGATTCCATCCATTTTTTCGGCATTGCTTTTTCTGCCGTGAATGGTCCTGCACCGACACATGTAGAATAAGCCTTTAACACACCGACGATGTGGTCAGGCAAAGTTCCCGGAATGCCGGCACCGATAGGACCATATGCGGAGATAGTTGATGAGCTTGAGGTGTATGGGAAAATTCCATAATCGATGTCACGCATGGCACCGAGCTGAGCCTCAAGAACAACTTTTTGGTGATTGGAGAGGGCAGCTGCAATGTAATTTCCGGTATCTGTAATATATGGAGCAAATTGTTCAGCCTTTTTTTCACACCATGATAAAAGAGCCGGATAAGACATTGGAGCTTGGTGGTAGCAGCCGCCCAGTTCCAGATTTTTGTATTCAAGCATAGTTTTTAATCTTGATTGAATATGTGGTTTGTCAAGATGTAGAAGGTCGCCGAGACGCAATGTTTTTTTCTTATATTTATCGCTGTATGCGTATGCAATGCCGCGGCGTGTAGAACCAAAGGCAGAACCTGTTTTTGCAAGTCTGTCTTCTTCAAGTTCATCCTGGATTTTATGCCATGGCATTGATATAGTAGCATGCTTTGAGAGCTTTAAATTCTGAGGAGAAATTACAATTCCTTTTTCTCTTATGCTTTCAATCTCGTTTTCAAGATGGTCTAAATCTACAACCATGCCATCCCCCAGAACGCATGTGACATCTGGATGTAATATTCCTGATGGAAGAAGATTAAGTACAAATTTACAGTTGTCTGTTACAACTGTATGTCCGGCGTTGTTTCCGCCCTGATATCTGACAACAACATCGGCATTTTCGGCAAGCAGATCGATTACACGGCCTTTGCCTTCATCGCCCCAGTTGATTCCTGTTACTGCTGTAAGCATATTAGCCTCCTTGTTTTCCGAAGGAAAATGCGACCACTATGGGAGCAGAGGCTTTTCCTCCTTGTTTTCCGAAGGAAAATGCGACCGCTATGGGAGCAGAGGCTTTTCCTCCTTGTTTTCTTTTTCAGAATTGGCTAAATTATACTATTGAATTTGCAATAAGTAAAAACTATAATTGATATAATAAATATAAGTAATTGATATGCCAGATGAACGTTTATAGCGATTGCAGATTTCTGACATAATAAGAATAAACAGGAGGCAGGGGGTTATGAATGTAAATTTTGAGTATTATAAGATTTTTTTCTATGTGGCGAAGTATCATAATTTTACAAAGGCGGCACATGTACTTGGAAACAGCCAGCCAAATGTTACGAGAGCAATGAATTGTCTGGAACAGCAGATTAACACACTTCTGTTTGTGAGAACAAACAGAGGAGTTGAGCTTACGCCTGAGGGTGAAAAACTGTACATAAGGGTCTCAGCGGCAATGGCACAGATATTTGAGGCAGAGGAGGAACTTTCTGACAGCATGAGCCTTTCGCACGGAAGTATTTCTATCGGAGCGAGCGAGACGGCTCTTAATATATTTCTTCTTGATAAATTGAAATCGTTTCATATGATGTATCAGGGAATAAGGCTGAAAATATATAACCACTCAACACCTCAGGCGATAGATGCAGTTAAGAATGGAATAATTGATTTTGCGGTTGTATCCACGCCAGCAGATGTTGAGTCACCATTAAAAAGCGTGAAATTAGTTCCGTTCAGGGAGATTCTTATAGGTGGAAAAACATTTACGGCACTTGGAAGCCAGGAACTTTCGCTCAGCGAATTAAAGGATTATCCGCTTATATGTCTTGGACGAGAGACAGCAACGTATGATTTTTATAACAAAATATTTTTGTCGCATGGACTTGAACTTAATCCGGACACGGAGGCGGCAACGACAGACCAGATACTTCCTCTTGTGAAGAGTGAACTTGGGCTTGCATTTATTCCAGAGCCGATGGCGGCAGAGGCAATTAATAAAAATGAAATTGTCAGAATCCAGTTAAGAGATGAAATTCCCGGAAGAAATATCTGTATGGTATACGATTCAAGACATCCCCTCAATTCTGCGGCAAGAGAATTGCAGAAAGTTATTATGGAAGGCAGGTAGAATATGACACTTCAACAATTAAAATATGCAATAACAGTTGCACAGACAGGAACGATTACAGAGGCTGCAGAAAAGTTATATATTTCACAGCCGAGTCTTACTAATGCAATACACGAACTTGAAAAAGAAATGAATATTGAAATATTTACAAGAACTAATAAAGGAATAATTGTTTCAAAAGATGGTGAGGATTTTCTGGGATATGCGAGGCAGGTGCTGGAACAGGCAGAGGTTCTTGAAGATAAATATAAAGGTGGCGGTGGTGGAAAGAAGAAATTCTGTATTTCAACGCAGCATTATTCATTCGCGGTTAATGCATTTGTTGATTTGATAAAAAAATACGGACAGGATGAATATGATTTCAGCATACGTGAGACGCAGACGTATGAGATTATAGAAGATGTTGCTAAGATGAACAGTGAGTTGGGAATTATTTTTATGGATGATTTTAATGATGTCGTTCTTAATAAAATTTTAAAATCCAATGATTTGGAATTCCATCAGCTTTATTCGGCAAAACCACATGTTTTCATAAGCAGGAGGCACCCACTGGCTGGAAAGCAAATTATTACAAATGAACAGCTGGAAGCATATCCGTATCTGTCATATGAACAGGGAGAGCACAATTCGTTTTACTTTTCAGAGGAAATATTTTCAACTTATGAAAGAAAGAAAAATATCAGGGTGAGAGACCGTGCAACGCTTTTTAATCTGCTTATAGGATTAAACGGATATACGGTATGCAGCGGAATTATTGACAAAAAACTTAATGGAAAAGATATAATTGCAGTTCCGCTTGCAGATGAAAAAGATATGCGTATAGGATATATCACACATAGAAAAGGCATGATAAGCAGGCTTGGAAATACATATATTGAAGCTTTGAAGAAGTATCTGCAATAATGGGAAGTAATATCAAATAGAATAATTTGACATAGCTTTAAACTATGTCAAACATATATTTTTATGTATTATACAGATGACAAAACTTCAATTTATAATAAGAATCACAGAAAACAGAAAATTATTATAAATTTGGAGGAAAAATAGATGAGCAGATTAGAAACACCATTCAGATATGACCATGTCGGAAGCTTTTTGCGTCCTGAAAAATTAAAGGAGGCAAGAAGAAAGTTCGATGATGGTGATATCGGATATGATGAGTTAAAGAAGGTTGAAGATGAAGCGATTACAGAACTTGTAGGCAAATTAAAAGAAATAGGATACCATGTTATCACAGATGGCGAGTTCAGGAGAGCAACATGGCATCTTGATTTTATGTGGGGATTTGATGGAATAGGACATGTTGAGACAAAGACAGGACTTCCGTTCCATGGCGAAGCTGCAATGATTGATGATACATTTCTTGTTGGAAAGGTAAAAGCATCAAAGGAGCACCCTTTTGTGGAACATTTCAGATTTGTAAAACAGTTTGAGGACGAAGAAACAGTTGCAAAGCAGACAATTCCTGCACCGGCACAGTTCCTTGCACAGTTTACAATGCCTTTCAACAGAGTTGAGACAGAAAAGTATTATTCATCTGATGATGAACTTGCAGATGATATTGTAAAGGCTTATGCTTCATTTATTGATGATTTATACAAAGCAGGCTGCCGCAATCTTCAGCTTGATGACTGTACATGGGGTATGCTGGCAGATAAGACAGCAACTTTGGTATATGGGAAAAAGACATTTGAAGGATTAAAAGAAGTCCAGAAATTATATAAAGATATTAATAACAGAGTGATTGACCAGGCACCGGAGGATATGATTATTAATACACATGTGTGCCGTGGCAATTTCCATTCTACATATGCAAGCAGCGGTGCGTATACACCTGTTGCAGACGTGCTTTTCGGCGAGGAAAATGCAAATGCATATTATCTTGAATTTGATGATGAGCGTTCAGGTGGATTTGAGCCTCTTGCAAAGGTTTCAGGCAATAAGAAGGTTGTGCTTGGTCTTATAACAACAAAATCACCTGTACTTGAGGATAAAGCACAGGTGATAGCAAGAATCCGTGAAGCAGAAAAGTTTGCCCCTCTTGACAGATTATATCTTAGTCCGCAGTGTGGATTTGCATCTTGCGAAATCGGAAATAAGCTCACAGAAGACGAGCAGTGGGCAAAACTTAAACTTGTTAAAGAAATCGCAGAAGAGGTATGGGGAAAGTAGAATAAGAACGGCAGTGCCGGATTACTTCCACTGACCGAAAAAGTCTTCAAGTTTGTTGAGAGACTTTGTAAGAACGGCAGCCTCTTCTTCGTTCAGACTATCCATAACGCTGTCAATCATGTCTTTGTGAAATGCAGCATGATGTTTGTATGCACTCACGCCTTTTGGTGTGAGTGTGGCAAATACGATTCTTCTGTCTTTCGGATTGCGTGTACGTATTATATATCCCTTTTTGACAAGTGCATTCATTCCTATAGTAAGTGTTCCCATTGTAACTCCGAGTGTTTTGGAGATGGCAGTCATTGTACGTGGTTCTTCTGTTCCGACGGCTTCAATAATATGCATGTCTGTAACGGAAATGTCTTTGAATTCATCAGTTATGAGGGCTTTTTCCTCTACGTCTAAAATGTCATTAAACAGTTTTACAAGTAAATTATTCAAAACTTCAAATGTATCCATAAGAAGCACCTGCTCTTTCTTTGTAATATGTTTTAATAATAAAATACGAATCTTTTTCTATAGTATATACGAAATAAGTCCTATTTGCAATGAATTTGATTTGCTTTTTTGTGCCTTACGTAGTATCATAAATATGTATATGTAGTTCGTTACTAAAAAGGAGAAATATATGAAGTTCATAGCAATCGGAGAATTGATGTTAAGATTATCTCCGCCAAATTATGAAAAGATTGTATCTACTCATAATTATATTGTAAATTATGGCGGTGCTGAGGCAAACGTGGCAGTATCTTTGGCAAATCTCGGAGTTGACAGTACATTCTTTACTGTACTTCCGGATTCAGATATTGGTAAGTCTGCTATTAATTATTTTAAGGCAAATGATGTACATACAAAGCATATTATCAAGGCAGACGGAAGAATGGGACTGTATTATCTTGAAGAGGGTGTATCTGTAAGACCTTCACAGGTAATCTATGACCGTTCGGGTTCTGCATTTGCTGAATATGACTATAAGGATGTAGATTTTGAAAATATATTAAAAGATTATGACTGGCTTCATTTAAGCGGTATTACACCGGCACTTTCATATAACTGCCGCCGCCTTATAGACAAGGCTGTTAAGGCTGCAAAGAAGCTTGGACTTACTGTAAGTTTTGACCCTAATTTCAGAAGTACATTATGGTCATTCAGTACAGCCAGAGATGTTCTTAGTAAGTATCTTCCATATGTAGATGTATTGATTGGTATAGAACCTATTCATGTATACAATCCAGACGGAACAGATGTCAAAGATGGTCTTACAATGGATCCGTCTTTTAAGGATATGGACAGAGTATTTAAGGCTATTGATGAGCAGTATCATATGAAAGCAATCGGAAGAACTGTAAGATATGTCCACTCAGGCAGCAACAATTCTCTCAAAGCTTTCTTCTATACTAATGGAGAGACTTATGAGAGTAAGACGATTAACTTTGAAATTGTTGACCGTGTCGGTGGTGGTGATGCATTTTCATCAGGTCTTATTTATGCACTTATGCAGAATGATATGACACCACAGGAGACAGTTGATTTTGCTGTTGCATCTTCTGTAATGAAGCATGCTATCCGAGGCGATACAAATATCACAAGTGTAGATCAGATTAAGAGACTTATGAACAATGCTTCATTTGATGTACAAAGATAATTATGTGATTTTTAGTACAATTTGTACTAAGATAAGAGCAAGGCAGACAAGTGCTTGACATTTCAGACCTTGTTATATACAATAAAGCCAACTGCAATGACGAAGACAGTAGGATATAAGGAAAAGTCGCAGCGAGCCGGGGCGGTGAGAGCCGGTACGAGTAGCTTATATCTGAACATCACTTCCAAGCATCCGGGCTGAACGGAGTTTGTTTCGGGCGTGTAAGCGTAGCGGAACATGAAAGTGCTTCAATTAAGCCGGGACGGAAATCCTACCGTTAAAAGGGACGCATATGCTGGTATGTCGTAATTAAGATTAGGTCGATAATTCCCCTGTCGTTTATTACGGCAGGGGCTTTTTTAATGCGGGTATCAGATTGTTTTATGTGCATGTAGCATTTGCTGGTGACGCAGATTATTAGAATTGGCACAATTATGAAAGGACGGATTTTTAAGATGGTATACGAAAAGGTATCACCGGAACTTAATTTTGTTGATAGAGAAAAACAAGTCGAGAAGTTCTGGAAAGAAAATGACATTTTTGAAAAAAGTATTGAAAATCGTAAAGAGGGAGAGACATATACATTCTATGATGGTCCTCCAACGGCTAACGGTAAGCCTCATATCGGTCATGTCCTTACAAGAGTTATTAAGGATATGATTCCAAGATACCGTACAATGAAAGGATACATGGTTCCACGTAAGGCAGGATGGGATACACATGGTCTTCCTGTTGAGCTTGAAGTTGAAAAGAAGCTTGGACTTGATGGCAAGGAACAGATTGAAGAGTATGGTCTTGAGCCATTTATCAAGCATTGTAAAGAGAGTGTATGGAAATATAAGGGCATGTGGGAGGATTTCTCATCTACTGTAGGTTTCTGGGCTGATATGGATAACCCTTATGTTACTTATGACAATAACTTTATCGAGTCTGAATGGTGGGCTTTAAAGCAGATTTGGGATAAGGGACTTCTTTATAAAGGTTTTAAGATTGTTCCTTACTGTCCAAGATGTGGCACACCTCTTTCTTCTCATGAGGTTGCACAGGGATATAAGGCTGTAAAAGAGCGTTCAGCAGTAGTACGTTTCAAGGTTGTCGGCGAAGATGCTTATTTCCTTGCATGGACAACAACGCCTTGGACACTTCCGTCTAATGTTGCCCTTTGTGTAAACCCTGATGAGACATATGTTAAGGTAAAGGCTGCTGACGGATATACTTATTATATGGCAGAGGCACTTCTTGACAAAGTATTAGGCGGACTTGCAGTTAAGGCGGGACAGACTGTAAAAGGCGAGTCTCTTGATGAGGATGCAAAAGACGCAAATGGTGCCGGTATTGATTATGAAGTATTAGAGACTTACAAAGGTAAGGATTTAGAGTATAAAGAGTATGAACCATTATATCAGTGTGCAGCTGATTGTGCCGCAAAACAGCACAAGAAGGGACATTTTGTTACATGTGACACATATGTAACTATGTCAGATGGTACAGGTATCGTTCATATTGCACCTGCATTTGGTGAAGATGATGCCAAAGTAGGCAGAAAATATGACCTTCCATTTGTTCAGTTTGTTGATGGCAAGGGTGATTTGACAGAAGAAACACCTTATGCCGGATTATTTGTTAAGAAAGCAGATCCGGAAGTATTAAAAGACCTTGATAAGGAAGGAAAGCTTTTTGACGCACCTAAGTTTGAGCATGATTATCCATTCTGCTGGAGATGTGATACACCTCTTATTTATTATGCAAGAGAGTCATGGTTTATCAAGATGACAGATCCTGAAGTTAAGGCTAATCTCATTGCTAATAATAAGACAATCAACTGGATTCCAGAGACAATCGGAACAGGACGTTTTGGAGCATGGCTTGAAAATGTCCAGGACTGGGGTATCAGCCGTAACCGTTATTGGGGTACACCGCTTAATATCTGGCAGTGTGAGGATTGTGGCGAAATGCTTTCAATCGGAAGCATTGCAGAACTCAAGGAACATTCAGACAACTGTCCTGATGATATCGAGCTGCACCGTCCATATATCGATGCGGTTACATGCAAGTGTGGCAAGTGTGGCGGCACAATGAAGAGAGTTCCGGAAGTTATCGACTGCTGGTTCGATTCAGGTTCAATGCCATTTGCACAGCATCACTATCCATTTGAAAATAAGGAATTATTTGAACAGCAGTTCCCAGCCAAGTTTATTTCAGAAGCTGTTGACCAGACAAGAGGATGGTTCTATTCACTTCTTGCTATTTCAACACTCTTATTTAACAAGGCACCTTACGAAAATGTTATCGTTTTAGGACATGTTCAGGATGCTGACGGCCAGAAGATGAGTAAATCAAAGGGCAATGCAGTAGATCCGTTTGATGCATTACAGAAACACGGAGCAGATGCAATCCGCTGGTATTTCTATGAAAATTCAGCACCATGGCTTCCTAACCGTTTCCATGACAAGGCTGTTACAGAAGGTCAGAGAAAGTTCATGGGTACAATCTGGAACACATATGCATTCTTCGTATTATATGCAAATATTGATGATTTTGATGCAACAAAATATACTTTGGAATATGATAAGCTTCCGGTAATGGATAAATGGATTCTTTCAAAGTTAAATACAATGGTTAAGACTGTTGATGACAATCTTAACAACTACAAGATTACAGAGACTGCAAGAGTTCTTGAAGATTTTGTTGATGAACTTTCTAACTGGTATGTAAGAAGATGCCGTGAGAGATTCTGGGCAAAGGGAATGGAACAGGATAAGATTAATGCTTACATGACATTGTATACAACACTTGTTACACTTTGTAAAGCAGCAGCTCCAATGATTCCGTTTATGACAGAGAGCATTTACAGAAATCTTGTATGCAGCATTGACAAGACAGCACCTATAAGCGTTCACCTTTGCGATTTCCCTAAGGTAAATGAAGATTGGATTGATACAAAACTTGAAGAGAACATGGAAGATGTCCTTAATGCAGTTGTAATCGGACGTGCATGCCGAAATGCAACAAATATCAAGAACAGACAGCCAATCGGAAAGATGTTTATCAAAGCACCATGGAAACTTGATGATTTCTTTACAAATATTATCGCAGATGAGCTTAATGTAAAGAGCGTTGAATATAAGGATGATGTAAGAGATTTCACATCATACACATTCAAGCCGCAGCTTAAAACATTGGGACCTAAGTATGGCAAGTTCCTCGGTGAAATCAGAAAGCAGCTTTCAGAACTTGATGGCAATAAGGCTATGGATGACCTTAACAATGCAGGATATATCACACTTTCTGTAAATGGACAGGATATTCAGCTCGAAAAGGCAGATCTCCTTATAGAGATGGTTCAGGCAGAAGGATATGTTGCCAATTCTGATAAGGGAATTACAGTTGTTATGGATACAAAGCTTACACCTGAACTTATCGAGGAAGGTTTTATAAGAGAAATTGTAAGTAAAATCCAGACAATGCGTAAGGATGCAGGATTTGAAGTTATGGACAGAATCAATGTATATGTTTCTGGAAATGATAAGATTGCAGCTCTTATGGAGAAAAATGCAGAACAGGTTAAAGCAGTTGTACTTGCTGACAATATTATTGCCGGTGAAGCAAAAGGATTTACAAAGGATTGGAATATCAACGGCGAAGATGTAACTTTAGGCGTTGAAAAACAGTAATTAAACAGCAGATTATAAAAGTGTCCGGTTTTGGTAAAAATAAACCGGGCACTTATTTGCATTTTAAGTAATTAATGTAGTATAATTATAATGCTTTAAACATTTTATCAATACCATATTTCAGGAGGAAAAATGAATGAGTAATACTTCATGGTTTAATAAAGATGAATTCAAGAAAAATATTATAAGCAACTGTAAATCCTTATTCAGAAAAAATATTGATGAGGCAGATAAACAGCAGCTTTTCCAGTCTGTAGCATATGCTGTAAAGGAAATTATAATTGATAGATGGATTGCGACACAGAAGGAATATGCAAAACAGGATAAAAAGACTGTTTACTATATGTCTATGGAATTCCTTATGGGCAGGGCTTTAGGTAACAATATGATTAATCTTATGGCATATGATGAAATGAAGGAAGTTCTTGAAGAACTTGGCATGGATATTAATGTCATAGAGGACCAGGAACCTGATGCAGCACTCGGTAACGGTGGTCTGGGAAGACTTGCCGCATGTTTCCTTGATTCACTTGCAACACTTGAATATCCGGCATATGGATGCGGAATACGTTATAAATATGGTATGTTTAAGCAGGAGATTAAAGATGGCTATCAGGTAGAAGTTCCTGATAACTGGCTTAAAGACGGTAATCCGTTTGAGATTAAGCGTTCTGAATATCCGACAGTAGTTAAGTTCGGAGGATATGTACGTTCATACAGAGATGAAAAGACAGGAAGAGATATGTTTGTTCAGGAGGATTACAGAGCTGTAACAGCTATTCCTTATGATGTTCCTGTTGTTGGATATGGCGTAAATACAGTTAATACATTAAGAATATGGGATGCAGAACCGGTAGATACATTTAATTTAAGTTCATTTGATAAGGGTGATTATCAGAAAGCGGTTGAGGAAGAGAACCTTGCAAAGAATATTGTTGAGGTACTTTATCCTAATGATAATCATTATGCAGGTAAGGAACTTCGTTTAAAACAGCAGTATTTCTTTGTATCAGCCAGCGTACAGCGTGCGATTGCACAGTATAAGGAAAGACATGATGATGTAAGAAAGCTTTATGAAAAGGTAACTTTCCAGCTTAATGATACACATCCTACAGTAGCTGTAGCGGAACTTATGAGAATTCTCATGGACGAAGAAGGTCTTGAATGGGATGAAGCATGGGATGTAACAACTAAGACTGTTGCATATACAAATCATACAATTATGGCAGAAGCACTTGAAAAATGGCCAATTGAGCTTTTCTCAAGACTTCTTCCTAGAATTTATCAGATTGTGGAGGAGATTAATCGTCGTTTTGTAGAAGAAATAAAGGCTAAGTATCCGGGCAATCAGGATAAAATCCGCAAGATGGCAATTATTTATGATGGTCAGGTTAAGATGGCTAATCTTGCAATATGTGCAGGATATTCTGTAAATGGTGTTGCAAAACTTCATACGGAGATTCTTGAAAAGCAGGAACTTAAAGATTTCTATGAAATGATGCCGGAGAAGTTCAATAATAAGACTAATGGTATCACACAGAGAAGATTCCTTCTTCATGCAAATCCGCTTCTTGCAGCATGGATTACAGACAAAATCGGCGATGGATGGATTACAGATTTAACACAGCTTAAAAAGCTTAAAGTATATGTTGATGATGCAAAATGCCAGCAGGAGCTTATGCAGATTAAGTATAAAAATAAGGTTCGTCTTGCAAAATATATAAAAGAGCATAATGGAATTGATGTTGACCCGAATTCTATTTTTGATGTCCAGGTTAAGAGACTTCATGAATATAAGAGACAGCTTCTTAATATTCTTCATGTAATGTATCTTTACAATGAAGTAAAGAAGAATCCTGATATGGATATTAAGCCAAGAACATTTATTTTTGGTGCAAAAGCAGCCGCAGGTTATAAGATTGCAAAGCAGACAATCAAACTTATCAACAGCGTTGCAGATGTAATTAATAACGATGCTTCAATTAATGGCAAGATTAAGGTAGTATTTATTGAAAATTACAGAGTTTCAAACGGCGAAATCATATTTGCGGCAGCAGATGTAAGCGAACAGATTTCTACAGCATCAAAGGAAGCATCAGGTACAGGTAATATGAAGTTCATGCTCAACGGAGCCATGACACTTGGTACAATGGATGGTGCTAATGTTGAGATTGTTCAGGAAGTCGGAATTGAAAATGCTGTAATATTCGGACTTTCATCTGATGAAGTTATCCGCTATGAAAATGAGGGCGGTTATGACCCAATGGAGATATTTAACAATGACCAGGATATCCGTGAGGTATTGATGGAACTTATCAATGGCAAATATTCTCCTGATGATACAGAAAGATTCAGAGATATTTACAATTCACTCCTTAATAATCAGGGTGGCAGAAGAGCGGACACATACTTCATACTCAAAGATTTCCGTTCATATGCGGATGCACAGAAGATTATTAACGAAAGATATTCTGATGAAAAGGCATGGGCAAAGTCAATGATGTTAAATATTGCCAGTGCCGGTAAGTTCTCATCAGACAGAACTATTGAAGAATATGTTCATGATATCTGGAAGCTTGAAAAAGTTCACGTTCCGGATGCGAAATAATTTTATAAAAATTTATAATGAGTATGCCTCGTTTATCGTTTTGACGGTGCGGGGCATATTTTTTATTTTAGCTGCATATGCTTTTATATCATATGATTCTATGCCGGATTATTTCTATGATTCTATGTTAGATTATTCCGGCTTGATGAATTCTTGATTAAGAGGGGATTTTTTGCAGATATGAAAAAAATACTTACGGTCATATTGATATTTTGTATATATGTTGCTGTGCCGGCTGTGATAACTTTGTCGGTTAATTCTGATGATTCGCAGGGGGTATCTCAGGAAAATATTTATGGACCGAGGGTTAATGTTAAATATAAAAATGGAACAAAATCTGTATCGGTAAATGAATTTGTCACAATGGTTCTTGCAAAAAGATTTGAGTCAGGTGATGAGACGGAAACGTTAAAGGCTATGGGTATAATGATAAGAACAGATATTTACCGTGTTATGGGGGATGAGATGAGTGTTGACAGCGAAACGCTTGGCATGGAGTATTTCACAAAAAATGTGATGAAAAATGAATGGGGGAATAATTTCGAGGAATATTATAATCATGTAAATGACAGTGTAATGTCAACAGGTCAGATGGTTATAACATATAATAATAATCTAATTGATGCAAAATATTCGCGTGTGTGCAATGAAAAGACGCTTTCCGGTACGGAACTTCTGGGAGCGGATTATGCATATCTGGTGCCGGCAGACTGCCCGGAAGATATGACAAGCCCTGATTTTCTCAAAACTGAGGAATATTCAAAAAAACAGTTTGTAAAAAAAATAAATACCGCATATAAGGATTCCGGGCTGGATGAAAATAATCCGTTTGGCGATATTCAGGTGGTTTCACAGACTAATATGGGGTATGTGACAAAAATTCAAGTGGGAAATGTTGTAATGTCGGGTGATGTATTTGCAAAAATACTGGGACTTAATTCGCCTTTTTTTGCAATTAAAGATGGAAAAATTACAACCAAAGGAAAGGGAAGCGGATTCGGAGTCAGCCTTTATACTGCAAATATTATGGCACGTTCGGGCAGTACATATGAAGATATAATTAATAAATTTTATTCCGGTGTAGCAATTGTGAGCAGATAAAATCATATAAAGGACACTGTGGTATCGGTTCGTGTAATAATAATGAAGAAAGACAGTTTGAATAATCCTGTATAAATCGGGCAACATATTAACATAAATTGTAGCAATGGAGGTTATGTTAATATGAAAGGCAAGAGTAAAGGTTGGGGAAAAGAGAAAATTATTTCTGCAATAGTTGCCTGTGCGGTTATACTTACGCTTTCGGCAGGTGTTTATTCAGTTGTGAAAGAGAGCAGGCGTGCCAATGACAATAAAAATAATGTAGTTGACCTTAATGAGAGAACGCAGAATAATGTTGCAATAAGAACGGAGGATGGAGGAGTAGAGCCTGAAAACACCGACTCGTCAGATTCTAAAGAAGATGCAGCCACGGGTGATGATGACCCTATGGGTAATGAAATAGCATCGGTTAATAATTCCGGCACAGGAAGTACGTCAGATGTTTCGTCAAACAGCGTAAATGAAAATAGTGTAAATGAAGATTTACAGGCAGATGACAAGCAGGAACAGGTTCCGGTGGCGGCTTCGGTAAAAAAGAATCCTCTTGATGCATATTCATTTAGTGAGTCAGACAGTCTTTTACGTCCTGTAAATGGAGATGTTGTTTTAAAGTACAGCATGGACAGTACGATTTATTTTGAATCACTTAATGTATACAAGTGCAATCCGGCAATTTCTATTGCGGCAAATGTGGGGGACAGCGTTGCAGTTGCAGCAGATGGAATTGTCCAGTCAGTAGTTGATAGTGAAGAGACAAAAACAACAGTTACCGTAGGACTTGGGGATGGCTATGAGGCGACATATGGTTTGCTTGACGGCGTCAACGTAAAATCCGGTGATAGTGTATACAAAGGACAGTATCTTGGAACAGTGGCAGAACCAAGTGCATATTATGTAAAAGAGGGTGCAAATTTGTATTTTAAACTTACAAAAGACGGCATACCTGTTAATCCGATGGATTATTTTGAATAACGTAAGATAATCGGCATCCGGTTAAAAATTTACAAAAAGGCTGTAAGGGTTGTCATTGCTGTAAATGCAGAAATTTTGTTGTATTGGGTGGATATATAGGATGTGCCGGGTGCTTTATATAGATGTGGGGGCGATATGCTCCCGCGGTACATATAAATATGCTTATAAGCCTTGACACCTTTAAAAAATACAGATATTCTGATATTATCACAGGGCGTACAAATGTGACTGAGTATGATTGCGATAAAACACAATATAGTGATGGAATATCAGATAAAATGGTGTCGGACAGAATTAAGTATATGTCGTTATTCGTTGCCAAGACACCTGAAGAGATAGATAGATTAGTTGCATTATTTCCGGATCTGGAATCGGTACGTCATGATATTAATGAATATCTGGTTAGACCAAAGGAGGTCCTTAATATGTGGTTTGACGAAGCAGTAATTTATCAGATATATCCACTTGGCTTATGTGGAGCACCGTTGGTAAATAATGGTGGTGAATGTGAGGAAGAGGCCGGAAATCATAGAATTTTAAGAATTCTGGATTGGATAGACCATATTAAGTCAATGGGAACGTCATGCGTATTATTTAATCCATTATTTGAGAGTGATGCACATGGTTATGATACAAGGAATTATAATAAAGTGGACAGGCGTCTCGGAACAAATGAAGATTTTAAGAAAGTCTGCGATGCGATTCATGCATCAGGCATGAAAGTTATGCTTGATGGAGTATTTAATCATGCAGGACGTGGATTTTTTGCATTTGAAGATGTAAGACAGAAAAAATGGGACAGCAGATACAAGGACTGGTTTCACATATCGTTTGATGGAAATACCAATTATAATGATGGATTCTGGTATGAAAGCTGGGAAGGCTGTAATGAGCTTGTAAAACTTAATCTGTCAAATCCTGAAGTAAAAGAATATTTGTTTGACGCGGTAAAAAACTGGGTTAATGAATATGACATAGACGGCTTGCGGCTTGATGTTGCATATTGTCTGGACAGGCAGTTTTTGTCAGAATTGAGACATTTTACCGATGGGCTGAAGAACGAATTTGTATTAATGGGTGAGACTCTTCACGGAGATTATAACCAATGGGTTAATGATAACGCATGCTACAGCGTTACAAATTATGAATGTTATAAAGGCATTTATTCAAGTTTTAATTCTTCCAACATGCACGAAATAGCATATAGCCTTAACAGACAATTTGGTAATGAGCAGTGGTGCATATACCGTGGAAAACATCTGTTTTCTTTTGTTGACAATCATGATGTTACAAGAATTGCAAGTATTCTTGAAAATAAAAATAATCTTTTTCCTGTATATGGTCTTTTGTTTGGCATGCCTGGAGTTCCCGGTGTTTATTATGGAAGTGAGTGGGGAATTACAGGAGAAAAATGTAATGGCGACAACACATTGCGTCCTGCAATAGAAAAGCCGGAACATAATGAACTTACAGATTGGATAACAGCTCTTGCAAATGCGAAACAAAAAAGCAAGGCGTTGTGTTACGGAGGTTACAGAAATCTTCTTACAATGCCGAAGCAGCTTATATTTGAAAGAGAATGTGATACAGAAAGAGTTATCGTTGCTGTTAATTCTGACAGCAATGTATATCATGCTGATTTTGATGCAAGATCGGGAAAAGCAGTTGATTTGATAACAGGAAAAGAGCATGATTTTGGCGGTGGAAGTGATTTACAGCCATATTCATGTGTATTTTGGAAAACGGAGAGATAGAAATTATGGATTTAGCAATTATAGCAGCAAAGCAGGTGCTTGAGATGTTTCTTATGATACTTGCAGGTTTCATATGTTTTAAAACAGGAGTAATCAAGGAAGAAGGTAAAAAAGCATTGTCTGATCTGCTTTTATATCTTGTGGTACCTGCAATGATTGTTAATTCGTATCTTGTAGAACATGATTCATCAATGACAGGAAATCTTGTCAGAATGCTTATATATAGTATACTTATGGTCGGAACAGGTCTTGTAATTACTTATGCAGTTTTGTTTTCAAAGAAAAATAAAGACAGAGGAATTATGCGGTTTGCATGTGGATTTTCCAATGCGGCATATATGGGATTTCCACTTATTCAGGCACTTTTCGGTGCGGAGGGAATACTTTATGCAAGCGTATATGTTACTGTATACAATATTTTGTTGTGGACGGTTGGATATTCGTTTGTCACGAAAAAAGTAAATGTAAAGGAGATTGCAAAGAGTATACTTACGGCACCGTGTATAATTGCTGTGTTTATAGGACTTATTTTATATGGATTAAATGTGCATGTGCCGGATATTATAGGCACTCCGCTTTCAATGATTGCCGCAATAAATACACCGGGTTCAATGATTATTACAGGTGTAACTATTGCGGGCAGCAGTATGGCTGTTCTTTTAAAAAACAAGCATCTGTTTGAAGTTATAGGAATAAGGCTTTTTCTTATTCCGGCAGCATGCCTTCTTGTAATGTATCTTATCGGTGGTAACGGTACAACAGCAATGGTTGCACTTATGCTTGAGGCATGTCCTTGTGCAGCTATAACAACAATGTTTTCAATAGAATTCGGACATGATGAGAATCTTGCATCAGGTTCGGTTGTATTTACGACACTTCTTTCTATAATAACATTGCCATTATATGCACTTATATTAACAAATATTATAAAATAGGCATTATCGCTACATATTTAAACATCATAATAAAATGGCATATGCTTCCTGCCATAACAAATAAGTGAAAGATTTCATGTGACCCAAAATATTTATGCTGTGCATTAAATATAGGAAGCTTCAGTGCGTAAATGACACCGCCGATTGTATATATAATTCCACCGGCAAGAAGCCAATTGAATGCGGCTTTTGGAAGTGCATTAATAATCTGTGTAAATGCAAGAACGCAAATCCAGCCCATGAGAATATACAATACTGAAGAAACCCATTTTGGACATGTTACCCAGCAGAGCTTGAAAATGATTCCAAGAGCGGCAATTCCCCATACAAGAGCAAGAAGAACAAGTCCGATGTGTCCATGAAGTACAATTAAACATACTGGTGTGTAGGAACCGGCAATAAGCACAAATATCATGCAGTGGTCAAGCTTTTTTAAAATCATATTGACCTTTGGAGAAAGGTCGAATGTGTGGTATGTTGTGCTTGCCGCGTATAAAAGAATCATGCTTACTATAAATATAGTAAGAGAAATAACATGCACAGTGTCCGGTGCGGACAAGGCACGTATTATAAGAGGCGTTGCTGCAAATACAGCCATAAGCATTCCTATAAAATGTGTAATTGCACTGCCGGGATCTTTTATCTTAAAGTGATTACTGTTATTTGTAAAATTAGTCATAAAAATCATTCCTTTCATTAAAACGACAACAAGTGGTAATTAAAACTACATGTTGGTGTAATGATAATACATCAAGAAGTATAAAAAATCAATACATTATTATAAAAAATTAAATAAACAAAACAGGCATATTTTAATTTTTTCTGTCTTTGGTATCCGGGTTATATTGCGGATATCAAAGACAGTTTTTCTTTTGTAAATAATGTGTAATATATTTGTTAGATAAAATAACAAAAAAAACAGTGCTTTCAAACGAAAAGTATGTAAAAAATATATACAACGCACAAAAAGATAAGAAAAAAATAAATTATATTGACAAAATGCTCTAAATGTTATATTTTTAACTTACTTAGATAAAACACTTATGTAAAAGTTGTTTTTGCACAGCAATGTGCGGATAGGAGGATTTTATGAGGAGATTCAGAAAAGCAGCGGCACTTGGTCTTGCTGCACTGATGGCGGTCGGTTCGGTAAACTTCGCAGGTATTACCACCGGAGCCGCAGGTCTGCCTACTACAGACGGACATGACAAATACGTTAATAAAAACGTATTTGATGTAATTTCAAGTGATTCGTTTGGAACAAAGGAACTTGAGAGTCCTTTGTTTGATAAGACAAAAGGTTCTAGTGATATTACAGATTTACAGGTACCAACACTTGCATATGACGAGTCAAGTATTGGTCTTGTATGGCAGAAGCCGGAGAAATATGATAATGTAGCAGATTATAATGTTTACATTAACGGAAAACTTGCAGGTACAGCAAGAGAAAATTATAAGGTAAATGCAGCATGGGCTTCACAGTATATGGATTCTTTCTATGATTATTATACAGCTCAGGGCAAAAGTGATATAGACATGGTAAATGTAGATATCCATGCTTACAGAGCTACAGGTCTTGAAGCTGATACAGAATATACATTCAAGGTTGTTGCAATCGATAAAGATGGCAAGGAACTTGGAACTGCCAAGGAAATTAAACAGAAAACAACTGCCAAAGCAGAAGTTCTTAATATTAAGGATTTTGGTGCTGAGGAATCAGAAGGTTATGTAACTTATAATGATGAAATAAATGAAAAAATTGTAAAGAATACAAAGGCTATACAGGCAGCAATTGATGCATGTCCTGAAGGCGGCAAAGTTGTAATCCCTGAAAATACAGACGGAAAGGTATTCGTAAGTGGTGCTCTCTGGCTCAAGAGCAATATGACACTTGAAGTAAATGGTACACTCTGGGCATCACCAAACAGCGACCATTTTGAAATCGGCTTCCTTATGTATCCATTCTATACAGATACAAGAGGATGGGGACTTGTAAATGCAATGACAGCAGACGAGTCAAATCCTATTACAAATGTAAGAGTAACAGGTACAGGTACTCTTTATGGTAATGGCTGGAAGTATGGCATTAAAGATACAATAAAAGGAGACGGCTATACATCTAACAAGGGTGAGAGTACACAGGCAGGCGACCCTGCAGACACAAAGACATGGGGTACACCAAGATATGTAGGTGGTAATAATAAGAAGGTATTTGATTATGGCGTTCAGGCTGCTGATTCAGCAAGAAAATATCTTGCAAATGTATTTAACGAAGATGGAACACGTAAATATTCAGATGAACAGATTGCAGCACTTGATAAAAATGCAACAGGTATTTCTGATACAGATTTAAAGAATGCATATGCAACACGTTCAAGCCTTCTCATTATGAGAAACTGTGAAAATGTATATGTTGGTGATATCACAATTGAGAATCCATCAAACCACTCAGTAAATATTCTTGATTCAAGAAATATTGCTACAACAAATGTAAAAGTATTTTCATTTGATGGCAACAATGGTGATGGTCTTGGATTTGGATGTTCACAGAATGTAATCTGCTGGGGTAACTTCACAGATACAGGTGATGATAACTTAGGTTTCGGTGCTTCAGTAGGTGAGGCAGCAAGAGATTGTGGAATTCAGACAAACTCAGAAATCTGGATGTTTAATAATTTCCTTCGTGAAGGTCACGGCGGACTTGCAGCAGGAAGCCACACAGGTAATGGTATTCAGGACGTTCTCTTTGAAGATACAGTAATGAATCATATTGATATGGCATTCAGATTTAAGTCAGCACCTACAAATGGTGGTTTTGGTGCCAATATTACAATGCGTGACTGTGCAGTAGCTGATACAAATCAGGGCTGGGTACTTACAACAAGTTATTCTGACCCTAACTCAGCATCTTCAACAGAGTATGCAGAGATTGGTGAGTTCTATAACTTTGCATCATACAATGTTTCAGTATATGGTGCTAACCAGAATACAATCCAGGTACTTGCAGATGTTGACCCGGTTGCAAATCCACAGAAACCATGGCATACACACCATAATGTATACTTCCAGGATATCACATTTGGAAATGTCGGCAGTAATGGTGGATTTAAGAATATGAATGGCTGGGAAACTTTAATCGGTTGTGAGAATGCGGTATTTTATAACGTATACACAAAGTCATATAATAAAAATGCGATATCAAAGAAAACAAATAAGGCATGGAACAATCTTCAGTATTGCAAGAATATAGTATTCCAGGGGACAACATTGGATTCACCTAATGCCCGCATAGAACAGATGAAAGCATTAATGTCACCTGTGGCTGTTAAGAATAATGCAGTGACAGCAGTAAGTGCAGCAGACGGAAAGTCAGCAGATATTACATGGAATGCAGTAGAAAATGACACAAAGGTATTCTATGGTGTAGATACATATATCGGAGATACAAAGGTAGATATCAAAGATGGTATCTCAGCAACAACAGCAACTATTGATAGATTATCACCGGGTGTTGAATATACATTTAAAGTATATGTGAGCGAAGAAGGCGATACACAGAGTAAGCTTAAAAAATCAGGTAATAATAAGACATATGTAGGTGAAGCAAAAGTTACAACAACAGGTGAAAAAGATACAACACCTATTACAGCTCCTGAGGGTGCAGCAGCAGCGATAACTGCCGGAAGTGCATATTATACACATGCACAGGGTGCATGGAGCAATATAGCTTTAACAGATTCAAGAGTTCGTGGTTATAAGATTTATGCTAATGGCGAATTAAAGACAACAGTATATAACTATGAGATAAAGTCTTATAAAGACGCTGCAACAACAACTGTTAAAGAACAGATTGGACGTCTTACACCAGGCGTTGAAAATGCTATTAAGATTGTAGCATTTACAGATGCAGGTGTTGAATATGAGATGACAACATCAGCAACAACATTAAAAAACTATGATTACAAAGCTCCAGTATGGGGCAGAGATGCTAAGGTTACAGCTAAGGAAACAAAAGACGGTGACCTTGAGATTACATGGGATGCAGCAACAGATGATACAGCAGTTGGTGGATACCGTGTATATGTAGACGGCACAGCTTACGGTTCAGATAAATACTTCAACCCTGTAAACGGTGCTAAGACAACAACAGAGACAACTTACACAATTAAGAAGTCAGAACTTCCTGAAGGCTTCGACATGACAAAGGCTCACACAATTACAATTCAGGCCGGCGATACATGGTGGAAAGCTGAAACAACAATGGGAACATTCGATAAGATGGCTGGTTTCAACTGGACAAATAAAGGTCTCACAACAAATGAGATTAAGGCTTATAAGGCAGAGCCAGGAAAAGTTGATACAGACATTGAGCAGAAGGAAGATGCACCAAAGACAGATGTAGATAAAGAAAAGGTTGCAGATGCAGTTCTTACAGAAGAAGATAAGGCTGCATTAGCAGATGGAAAAGATATTTCTGTTAAGGTAAAAGTTGCAAACGCTGATGAAACAACAGAAGAAGCAGTAAAAGAAAAGATTGCAGCAGTTATTAAAGATAGCACAATCGGCAAACTCTTCGATATTACAATTGAAAAGACAGTAGACGGTGTATCAACAGAAGTAAAAGAAACAAAAAATGCTATCCAGTTTACAGTAGCAATTCCGGAGTCACTTGTTAATACAGATGCGACAAAGGAAAGAACATATGCAATCGTAAGAATTCATAATGGAGAAGCAAAAGAAGTGACTCCGATAACAGTAGAGAATGGAACAATTACATTCAGTACAAGTGAATTCTCAACATATGCTATTGTTTACACAGATGCTGATAAGACACCAGGCACACCATCAACACCTGGTACACCATCAACACCAGGCACACCATCAACACCTGATACACCATCAGCTGATAATGGTAACAACGTAGGAAGTACAACAGGTGATGCAAATACAACACCTTCATCACCTTCAACAGGTGATATGGCAATGAGAACAATCATGCCACTCGCAGCAGTTATGGGTATTGCACTTCTTGGTGCAGCATATGTTCTCATGGCAAGAACAAAGAAAGAAGATTAATATATAATCTTTGGGAAAGCGCATAAGTTAAACAATTATATAAATAACTCTATCTCCCACCGCCGCTGGCAGCCGGTTAATTCAGGCTGTCGGTGGCGGACTTCTTTTGTAAATTAGTTGTAATATATTTGTTAGATGAAATAACAAAAAAACAGTGCTTTCAAACGAAAAATATGTAAAAAAATATACATAATGCACAAAAAGATAAGAAAAAAATAAATTATATTGACAAAATGCCCTAAATGTTATATTTTTAACTTACTTAGATAAAACGCTTATGTAAAAGTTGTTTTTGGCACAGCAATGTGCGGATAGGAGGATTTATGAGGAGATTCAGAAAAGCAGCAGCTCTTGGTCTTGCTGCACTGATGGCTGTCGGTTCGGTAAACTTCGCAGGTATTACCACTGGAGCCGCAGGTCTGCCTACTACAGACGGACATGACAAATACGTTAATAAAAACGTATTTGATGTAATTTCAAGTGATTCGTTTGGAACAAAGGAACTTGAGAGTCCTTTGTTTGATAAGACAAAAGGTTCTAGTGATATTACAGATTTACAGGTACCAACACTTGCATATGACGAGTCAAGTATTGGTCTTGTATGGCAGAAGCCGGAGAAATATGATAATGTAGCAGATTATAATGTTTACATTAACGGAAAACTTGCAGGTACAGCAAGAGAAAATTACAAAGTAAACGCAGCATGGGCTGCAAAGTACATGGAATCATTTTATGATTACTATACAACACAGGGTAATAGCGATGTAGACATGGTAAATGTAGATATCCATGCTTACAGAGCCACAGGTCTTCAGCCTGACACAGAATATACATTCAAGGTAGTTGCCATTGATAAAGATGGCAAGGAACTTGGAACTCCACAGGAAATTAAACAGAAAACAACTGCCAAGGCAGAGGTCCTTAATATTAAGGATTTCGGTGCCGTAGAGACAGAGGGATATACATCTTACGATGATGAAAAGAATGCAATCATCGAGAAGAATACAAAAGCTATTCAGGCTGCCATTGATGCATGTCCTGAAGGCGGAAAGGTTGTAATTCCTGAAAATACAGACGGAAAGGTATTCGTAAGTGGTGCTGTATGGCTCAAGAGCGATATGACACTCGAAGTAAATGGTACACTTTGGGCATCACCAAACAGTGACCATTTTGAAATCGGCTTCCTTATGTATCCTTTCTACACAGATACAAGAGGATGGGGACTTGTAAATGCTATGACATCAGACGAGTCAAATCCTATTAAGAACGTAAGAGTAACAGGTACAGGTACTCTTTATGGTAATGGTTGGAAGTATGGTGCCGGCTCAACAATGTATGAAGATGGCTATACATCTAACAAGGGTAAGAATACACAGGCAGGTGACCCTACAGATACAGAGACATGGGGACTCCCAAGATACATGGGTGGCGGTAATGTTAATGTATTCTATCAGGGAATCCAGTCTAAGGATTCAGCGTATAAGTACCTTAAAAACACAGGTAAATATGATGATGCAAAGATTGAATCATTACGCACAGCTACAACAGCAGCAGAAGCTACAGCGGCAGCTAATGGAATTTCAAAAGACGATTTGAAATTTGCTTATGCAACACGTTCAAGTCTTCTTATTATGAGAAACTGTGAGAATGTATATGTTGGAGATATTACAATAGAGAATCCTTCAAATCATTCAGTAAATATTCTTGATTCAAGAAATATTGCGACAACAAACGTAAAAGTATTCTCATATGACGGTAACAATGGTGATGGTCTTGGATACGGATGTTCACAGAACGTAATCTGCTGGGGTAACTTCACAGATACAGGTGATGATAACTTAGGTTTCGGTGCTTCAGTTGGTATGGGTGCAAGAGATTCAGAAATTCAGACAAACTCAGAAGTCTGGATGTTTGATAACTTCCTTCGTGAAGGTCACGGCGGACTTGCAGCAGGAAGCCACACAGGTAACGGTATTCAGGACGTTCTCTTTGAAGATACTGTAATGAACCACATTGATATGGCATTCCGTTTCAAGTCAGCTCCTACAAACGGCGGTTTCGGTGCTAACATCACAATGCGTGACTGTGCAGTAGCTGATACAAATCAGGGCTGGGTATTTACAACAAGCTATGGTGACCCTAACTCAGCATCTTCAACAGAGCATGCAGAGATTGGTGAGTTCTACAACTTTGCATCATACAATGTTTCAGTATACGGTGCTAACCAGAATACAATTCAGGTACTTGCAGATGTTGACCCTGTAGGCGATACAAGCAAGCCATTACATTCACATCACAATATGTACTTCCAGGATATTACATTCGGTAATGTCGGTCGTAATGGTTCATATAAGAACAAGAGCGGCTGGGAGACTCTTATCGGATGTGATAACTCAGTATTCTACAATGTATATACTAAGTCATATAACAGTAACTCAGTATCTAAGAAAACAGATAAGGCATGGAACAATATTCAGTATTGTAACAACCTTGTATTCCAGGGAACAACATGGGATTCACTCAATGCATGCACAGATAAGATGAAGGCTGCAATGAGCGGAATTACAGTAACAGATAAGAATGTTAAGGCAGAAGATTATAAGCCTGAGACAACAACTCCTGATACACCGTCAGGCGGTGATGAGACAACAGGAGAAACATGGACAGTAAGCGTTGATAAGTGTTCAGATTTCTTTAATGATGCAGTAGAAGCAAAGAAAGTAAAAACATCACTTCCAAAAGTTGAGACAAAGAATACAATTCACAACATCGGATACATTTATGACAATGAGAACAATAAGGGCGGCACACCAGCTCCAGGATATGAACAGGGCTTTGCATTCCCTGACTGCGATGTTGCAGGTCTTGAAAAAATTATAGTTCCAATTGCAAGACAGACAGATAATGGTACACAGAAAGTTTCAGTACGTCTTGATTCTAAGACTGGTACAGAGATTGCTTCTGCAACACTTACAAAAGCAAAGGCTGATGGATATGTAAATATCGAAATGCCTGTAACATTACCTGAAGGTGTTGATACATCTAAGACACATAAGATTTTCTTCGTATTTACATCTACAGGAAGCACAGCAAATTATGTAGCTAATGTAAGAGATTTAACAGGTGTTAAATCATCAACAGTATTAGCAAGAGAGTCAGTAGACATTTCAAAAGGAATGACAGCAGGAACAGAGTATAATACAAATGGTGCATATGGTACAGTTAAGTCGCTTGAAGATGCAACAGTTCATGTACTTGCAGAACTTGACCCGGCTGAAGATCCTGTTACAATCGGCGGTGCTGAATATAAGCAGTTTGTTCAGGCTTCAACAGCAGCAAATTCAGATGGTGCGATTCCTGGAAACGGAACAGCAACATATGTATTCAGTCCTAAGGTTGACTGTTCAGTTACATTACACAGCAGAGCTACTTCTAAGGTATGGTATTTCCTTGAATCACCTGACGGAGCTAATGTAACTAACACTGCAACAGATAGTACTGTAGCTGATGTTATGACATTTAATTTAAGAGCAGGCAGAACATATTACTATTATTGCCAGGGTTCTAAGCCAATGGTATATGGAATCTACTTCGATGCACCAGTTGCAGATGCAGATTCACTTCTTAAAGAAGGCACAAGAAAAGATGATCCTTCAGCACCTGCACAGTCAGCAGAAGCAAAATCAGTTAAGCTTTCATGGACAGCAGTAAAAAATGATACAGACGTATTCTACGGAGTTGATACATATGTTGACGGTGTTAAGGTAGACATGGTTGACGGTATCACAGATACAAATACAATAATTAACAGACTTTCATCAGGTGTTAAATATACATTTAAGGTATATGTAAGTGAAAAAGGTGATTCTGCTAACAGCTTAAAGGCAGAAAACAACAAGACACTTATCGGTGAAACAGAATTTACAACAGAAGGAACAAAGGATACAGCAGCTATTACAGCTCCTGAAGGAACAAGTGTATCACTTGCAAGTGCAATTTACACATGTGCACAGGGTACATGGACAGGAATTTCAAAGGATGATGCAAGAGTTCGTGGTTATAAGATTTATGCTAACGGAAATCTTGTTAAGACACTTTACAACTATCAGATTAAGAACTACGCTTCAGTAGACAAGATGAGCAATCAGGTTGGACGTCTTACACCTGGTATTGATAACAAGGTTCAGGTTGTAGCATTTACAGATGCAGGCGTTGAATACAAGTATCCTGAAGCAACAGTTAAGACATTACAGAACTACGATTACAAGGCTCCTGTATGGGGCAGCGATGCTAAGGTTACAGCTAAGGAAACAAAAGACGGTGACCTTGAGATTACATGGGATGCAGCAACAGATGATACAGCAGTTGGTGGATACCGTGTATATGTAGACGGCACAGCTTACGGTTCAGATAAATACTTCAACCCTGTAAACGGTGCTAAGACAACAACAGAGACAACTTACACAATTAAGAAATCAGAACTTCCAGAAGGCTTTGACATGACAAAGGCTCACACAATTACAATTCAGGCCGGTGATACATGGTGGAAAGCTGAAACAACAATGGGAGCATTCGACAAGATGGCTGGTTTCAACTGGACAAATAAAGGTCTTACAACAAATGAGATTGAGGCCTTCAAGAAAGGTGAAGTTAAACCTGATGTTGATCAGGCTGTAGATGCACCAAAGACAGATGTAGATACAGATAAGGTTGCAGATGCAGTTCTTACAGAAGAAGATAAGGCTGCATTAGCAGATGGAAAAGATATTTCTGTTAAGGTAAAAGTTGCAAACGCTGATGAAACAACAGAAGAAGCAGTAAAAGAAAAGATTGCAGCAGTTATTAAAGATAGCACAATCGGCAAACTCTTCGATATTACAATTGAAAAGACAGTAGACGGTGTATCAACAGAAGTAAAAGAAACAAAAAATGCTATCCAGTTTACAGTAGCAATTCCGGAGTCACTTGTTAATACAGATGCGACAAAGGAAAGAACATATGCAATCGTAAGAATTCATAATGGAGAAGCAAAAGAAGTGACTCCGATAACAGTAGAGAATGGAACAATTACATTCAGTACAAGTGAATTCTCAACATATGCTATTGTTTACACAGATGCTGATAAGACACCAGGCACACCATCAACACCTGGTACACCATCAACACCAGGCACACCATCAACACCTGATACACCATCAGCTGATAATGGTAACAACGTAGGAAGTACAACAGGTGATGCAAATACAACACCTTCATCACCTTCAACAGGTGA